>BNJS01003711.1_pt1 | contig 253505 bp, 387 predicted proteins | sample 8540461 | NCBI WGS metagenome assembly BNJS01 (sample SAMD00202454, study PRJDB9452) | human saliva metagenome | isolation source: human saliva | place: Japan | reverse complement strand
GAAGATCCTGCGGCACGGTGGTACGGCCGCCGGCACGCTCGATCATCTCAGGACGGCGCGAGGATCGCGGTCGAGTGAGAATCAGCTCCAGGTTCACGCACGCCCTTCTCGTCCAGCGAGGGCTCTGGCCCGGTGGCAGTAAGGGGCAGAGTAGTCTTAGCTACATCACCACGTTGGCCATGTATTCTTGCTCCTGTACAGAATCCAGATGTGGCGGCCCGCACGGGCTACTGCCGCCTCAACATGGCGGCTGACGCTGCACCTTTCAGCAGGCGGCAGCCGACAGACGGCAGCAGACGCCATCTGCAGACGTGAGCCGGAGACAGCAGGGGCGGTGCTTCCCTGCTCAAACGGCATGCGTCCTTTCTGGCCGGCAGGACGCCTGCCCGCACCAGTACCAGCACGGGGGCACAGGAAGGGGCGCTGCCGGCCAGCGGAATGCCCGCCTGCACCCAGGCGTCGATGCCGCCCGCGAGGCTGTACACATCGGGCCGGCCGGCGGCGCGCGCGGCGGCGGCGCTCTGGGGAGGCCAGGCCGTTGTCGCAGACGAGCAGGATGGGCTTGCCCGTTTCCCGCGCTGGCAACCCAGGTTGCGGTCGGGCAGCACGTTCTTCGAGGCCGGCAGATGGCCGGCACTTGGGAGAGGCCTTATCGGCGGAATCGGCTACCTGTGCGCTGGTTGATGAGCTGGTGGCTTCGAGGCGTGCCGATGGCGTTTTGCGCCCAAGCGCGGATAATCCCAAACCAACAGACTCCCTCCCGCTTTGCTGCCTGTGGGGATCAGAAAGACATTCCCTGGCTTATAAAGTTCCACGAGATCTGCCCCTGCACAAAATAGGCGAAAATTATATCTTTTTCCCGCCCGAGGAGCAATCCGCGACCTACAAACTCGTGCTCATCCGCCACGGCGAAAGCCAGTGGAACCTGGAAAACTCCCTTCGCAGCTGGACCGATATCGACCTGACCGACAACAGCCGCAGGAAGCCGTCCGCGCCAGCGAAGCTGCGCAGAAGGACGGGGGCTACGGCTTTCGACGTGTGCTATACGTCGGTTCTGCGTCGCGCCATCGTACCCTCTGGACCGTGCTGGGCGAGATGGACCGGATAACTGGCTGCCGGTCACTGGCGCGCCTGAACGAACGCCCGCTACGGCAGCCTGGGGCTGGAACAAGGCCGAGCCGCCGCCAAATACAGTGAGGACCAGATTCTAAAGATTTGGCGTCGATGCCTACGCCATCGCCCCCGCCGCTGGCCGAGGACGACGAGCGCCTGCTGGAGCAGCTCAACAACCCGCGCTGCCACCGTGCCGAAAGGCCAGGCAGCCGCACCGAATGCCTGAAGGACGCACCGTATTGCGTACTGCCGTTCTGGAACGGGGCGTGGCGCCCACCATCGAGTAAGACGAAGCGCGAGTCATCGCCGCACGGCAACTCGCTGCGCGCGCTGATCAAGCATCTGGATGGCATCTCCGACGACGACATCGTCAGGCTAGACGGCCGACGGCTTTTTCCCGCTGGTGTACGAACTGGACGACAACCTCAAGCCCATCAAGCCACTGCTATCTGGGCAGCCAGGCCGATCGACCGCCACTGTGCCGTGGCCAAACAGGGCGGCGCGAAGTAATGCGAGTGATGCCCAGGGCTGGCCGCTCCCGCCGGATGGCCTCAACCGCCACACGGCGAGCACCGCCTTCCTCACGGACTGGCGCAGGCTGCGCCTCGTGGCTGCCATCGGCACCGACCCGGCGCGTGTCACGGGTCTATTCTCCCGACACGCACTTCGCCCGGCCCGCCTTTCCGAGCACCGGCACCCCAACCGTATACCAGCCCCACAGCCACAGGCATGGTTGCACACCCATGCCCACCATCCCGCCGTCCACCCGCCCCTACCTGCACCTACCACCTTACCGGCACACCCTCATACCTGCCTCATGCACCATACCTGCCTCACCTGCCTCGCGCCACCCGCCTCATACCTGCCGTCATGCCTGCCCTCGCGCCTGCCCGTCATGCCTGCCCTCATGCCTGCACTCCCAGTGCCTGTGGTCATGGCCAACCCCGGAATCAGGACCATGGTTTACGTTTTGCCGCCAGCGTTGCGGCTTCTCCGTCGAAGTTTTGCCGGGACGGGGTTGAAGTTTTACGCAACGCGCCCTATCTTTCTGGCATTGGGGCGGTATTGACCCGACCCGACACGTATGGAACACGTCCTGCGCCGTTATACTGGAAGATTGGCGCGTGTCATGGCGGACCAGCGCGAAGGACGAGCCGGTCACGCCCCATTTGCGTTCGTCTCTTCCCCGATTTCCGAGTTGCCCGTGCAAAGGATCGCGTCCTTCATGTCCAATTTCAGGATTGCCGGCTCGTGGGCATTGGCGCCATTGCCGGCATTGCCCTCAGCCTCAGCCTCACACCGCCGTGGCCGAACGGCAGCACCAGCCGCAACGTCCTGCCGCTGGACCGAACTGCGCCAGTTCAGTGGTCGCTGGCACCATCAAAACGTACCGGTCGAGCCGGTGAAGGACAACCAAGCTGATCACCGACGCCATCGGCGGCATGCTCACCGGGCTGAATACTACTCCGCTATGAAAACGCGTTCAAGGAACTGCGGTAACACGCAGGGCAGGTTCAGCGGACTGGGCATCGAGATCGGCACGGAAGACGGCTTCGTAGGAGTTGGTCTCGCCCATCGAGGCACCCCGGCCCGCCAAGGCGTGAAGGGGCGGCGATCTGATCATCAAGATCAGCGCTTCCCACAAGACATGCGCCTCAGAGGCAATGGCTTATGATGCGCAGCAAGCCCAAGAGCCCATCACCATCGCGCGCTGCAGCGCAGGCGTGCCGAGCCCATCATTGACCATCGTGCGACATCATCCAGGTACAGTCGGTGCGCAGCAAGCTGCTGCTGGGCCGGGCGTGGGCGTGCATCTCACGCAGTTCCGGAGCACACGGGTCAACAACCTGATCATACCTCGACCAGCTGGCCAAAACAGAACAAGGGCGCCTGAAGGAAATCGTGCGGGTACGCAGTAGTCCGGGCGGCCTGCTGCACGGCGCCATCGGCGTGTCGGCTGCGTTCCTGCAGCCCGGCATGGAGGTCCACCTCCACCGACAGCCCGCGGTACACCCGCCGCAAGTTCACGCCACCGCAGGACTACGCGACCGGCGCCTCGCACTGGGCACCATTGCCACCCTGCCGGCCTGGACCAAGTCGAGATGGTGGTCGCTGGTCAGCCGCAGGCTCTGCCTCGGCCTCCGAGATCGTGGCCCGGCGCCCTGCAGGACCACAAGCGCGCCGTCGTGCTGAGCCACGCAGACCTTCAGCAAGGGCTCAGTGCAGACCATCCTGCCGCTGTCGGGTGAAAACGGCCATCAAAGCCACCACGGCCCCGCTACCACGCTTAACAGCGCTCATCAGGCCCGGCATGTGCCCGACTACGTGGTGGAAGAATCGGCCGATGGCGACATCAGCAGCTTCACACATCCGCGAGCCGACCTGCAGCGTCTGGTAACGACCGCGACACCACCCCCGGTGGAAGTCCGGCGCCGCCTCAGCCGACCGGCAGCGCCTGAGAACTACAAACCCCATCAGGCTGGGTACGCCCGCCAGCGACTTCCCGGCTACAGCAGGCCCTCAACTACCTGAAGGCAGAACCATCAACTGCCGCCCGCCGGGCGTAGTCGATATGCAGGCGGTCGAGCCGAGGCCGATGCAAGGCGGGGCGAAATGATGGAAACCCCGGGCAAGGCCACCGACGGCAAGGCAGGCAGCACGGCACCGGCCACCCAGCCAGCCGGCAGGCACACCTGCCGCGCCCGAGGCTACACCAGGCAAGAAGTAAGCGCTTTCTGCCCCAGAAAGTCTTCGGGGTCAGTGGAACCCCGGCGGGCCGGCGTCGGCAGTTCTTCTTCTCAGGGTCAGTGGAGCCCCAGGGGAGACGGCATCCGGCGGGGTTTCCATGGGCGACCCCGGCCATACACTGCCGGCAGCCCCTGCAGGCAAGGCGAACGACCCTGCCTGCGTACGGCGCTGTCGGCACATAGCGTGCGGGGCAGGCGGAATCCATCCTGCGCGCTCTCATGAAATGCCGCCTCGTGGCATCATCGTATCGCAGACGACGACCAACTGCTGCGATACAGCCGGCATCCCTGTGGACGACATCGGCATCGGGCCAGGAACGGCTGCTGGCTAGCCGCATGCTGAGTGGTAGGCGCAAAACCCGGTTTCAAGGTTCGCCGGCCACGCTCTATCAGCGGCAGCCGGCGTGGGCACTGCAATGCTGGCCGACAGCATTGCATTGGACCTCACCAACCTGCAGCGCCAGATCCTGCATCGGCAGGACCGCATCGGCGCCCGGCCGTTGGCTTCGGCCGCGCTGACGCTGCAGGCGCTGAACCCGGACGTGCCAGGTCATCCCCACCACCCCGGCTGGAGCACACAGCCACTGCAGCAACACCCTGACCAGGATGCCCCCGTTTCCGGATAGCGGTCTCGGGTACCCTCCCGCACAGTACAGAGACCCGGCGCGATGCTGCCTGTCCGCACGCGGCGCACCGGCATCATCTGATCCCTTCGTCGGCAAGGAATGGGCGTCCGCCAGGCCGGCGTGGTGGACTGCAGCGACGCCCGTCACCCGCCATGCGGTAGACGCGACTGCGTGCGCCATGGCAAACCACTGGTGTCGGGGCGTATCGCTTCGATATGGCCAGCTGGCCGTGTTCGACACGCGCCAACCCACATCCTTTCTATCACTGCACCTGTTTCCGGACGGCGAGAGCGTGGAAAGAGGTGCGCTGCTCGCGAGTGGGCGTGTTGCACCGCTCACCGGCATCATCGGCACCTACGAATAGCGAGGCCCTGACAGAGCTGGCCGGTGGTTCCGCTCGCCCAGTGTGGGGCGCCTGCACCTGCTCGACGGCCGCACGCTGCGCTTCACCGACCTGCCACGCGTCCCGCGCGGCCGACGCCGGTGTGCCGTCACCGGCCTGCACCGCCCACGCGCACCGCCTCCAGCCGCGCCATCGTGTCCATGCACGGCGATCTGCCGCTCGTTCAGCAGACGTTCGGGGAGACTGACCAGCAGCAGCCGCTCGGCCACCGTCTCGCCATAGTGCTTGCGCAGGCGAAGGCCGCCTTCGTGCGGGTGCGCCGGTGACTGGCGTTGTGTGCGTCGGAGGCCACCACGCCCAGCCGCTAACGCCAGAATGGCCTGGGCCCGTCCGAGTGAGACGCGGCTGCCAAATTCGCCAGTACCGATGCGTGCGCGGGCTGCAGCGAGCGCACCTTCTTCCACAAAGGGCTCCAGCGACGTACATCGGCCATCACCGTTTTGTTGCGCTCGGGGTGGGCCACCATGGGGCGACTGCTGGCCGACCAGGCGCGGACGGCCGCGCGCGGGGCGTTGGGCGGAATGCACGCAGGCAGCTCCAGCAGCATGACCTTCGCGCCATCAGCCACCGATAGACGGGATCTGCCCCTCGTTGAGCAGCCGCAGCGATTCGGGCAGCAGATGGACCTCGGCCCCCAGATACAGTTCGACATCGATGTTCTTCGACGCCACCAGATTGCGGAAGGCATCGAAACGCGGCAACGAAAGCCGAGGGAGTTGTCCCAGCGGCGCATGGACATGCGGTGTCAGCACCAGTTTGCGAACACCGATCGGCCCAGGCCAGCCGGATCAGAGCGCAGGGCCGACTGCAAGTCTGGGCGCCATCATCGACCGCCGGCAGATAATGGCAATGGACGTCGATCACCCGTTCTGCACCCGCGTATCAGCATCGACCCCGACAGGCCATAAGGCGCTCTGCCCCGGGAAGCCTCTGCAAGAGAGTGCAGCGCTGGCGCCCTGGCTGTCGTATCAATGTGTTTGATTCTCGCAGATTTTATGGGGTGTGTTGTGGACTCGGCGCGTCCCCAGACCGGCGGCCGTGTTGCTGCAAGGCGCCACGCGGGCAAGCGGGCCGTACGCAGCGCGGGGACGAATGCGTGCACCGCACCCCAGAGTGCCTGCCGCTTGGCACCTGCCGGACGGGCAGCGCCATCGGGCGCGCCGGCGATTCCCGCTCCATGGGCGTGACCGGAACGCGCCGCGGCCGGGTGGAAAACACGCCCGCCTACCCTTCTCCCATGATCGTGACCGGGCCCGCGGCACTGCTCCGCTGTTTCCTGTCCGAGGCGCCCGTAGGCGTAGTTGCTGTCCCCGCTGCCGTAACCGGGGCTTTCGCCGCCGAGCGGTCGGCCTGTGCAAAATCGTGTGCGTTCAGCACGCACCCAACACCGAAATGCCGGCCTTGTCGATGCGGTGCAGGGCCCGGCGGATGACCTGCAGCGGTGTGCTGTCGGAACGGGCCACGAACACCATGCTCGATGCGGCACGCCCCAGCACCAGCGTGTCCGACACCAGCTGCACCGGCGGGCAGTCGATGATGACCATGTCGAAGTGCTTCTGCATTTCGTCGAGCGAACGCCCAGACGCGAACTCATCCAGCAGGTCCAGGGCGTTTGCCCGCCGCGCGACCGGCACAAACGCAGCACCTTCGCGACGAACGCACGCATCTTGATGCACTGGTCGCGACGCCCGCCCGTCGTCATCAGCTGCACCAGCCCCGGCGAGCCCGGCGGCAGGCCGAGTGCTGCCGACACCGACGGACGGCGCAGGTCGGCGTCGATCAGCAGCACACGGCGCGTGGTGGACAGCGCCACCCCCAGGTTGCAGGCCACGGCCGTCTTGCCTTCGCCATCCATGGCGGAGCTGCAGCCACCGCCACCTTCCTCGCCGCTCCTGCCCTGCCAGCGCACCGTCGTGGCCAGCGTACGCACGGCCTCGACGCGTAGAGCGAGATCGGGCATGCATGGTCTGCATGCGGGTCGTTCTGGCCATGCAGGCGCGGAGAGCTTCGGGGTGGCGGTGAGCAGTGAGCCGGCCCAGCTAGATCTCTCACGTCGTCGGTGCGGCTGCAGCGTGTTCGCGCGAATCTGGTCGACGCACGATGCCGAGCCCAGCAGCGCGCGCAGAGTGCCGCCCACGGTGGTCATCAGCGCCAGCTGCTGGCTCCGGCAGCTGCGCGCCGGGATCTGGGCCGGATCGACCAGCCGGGCCGGCGGCAGTGATGAAGTCACCGGCAGCCGTCACCTCGCGCAGGCGCCCAGGAAGGTCTGGTAGAGCTGGCGATTGGTGTCGACCTCCTGCTCCAGCGCTGGCGGGCGGTGATCTCCTTGCTGCCCAGGGGTCTGCGAGGCCTTGCGTGCGCCGCAGCCAGACTGCCGGCCCAGCTGGCGCTCGTTGGAGCGTGCGGCCTCCAGCTACCGGTGATCTCGCGACGGGCGCTTCCACCTGCCGGCGCAGGTCACCGCTGCACGCCTGGGCCGGTTCGGCGGCCGCCTTGCGGTACTCCGGGTGAGGCCTGGCGACTGGCTGCGCAGCTCCGGCCCAGACGGCCCTGCGCAACACTGCGCGCAGCGTCATGACGCGCAGGCACGCAGAACCGTTGCCGGCAATGGCCGGCGTGGCCCATCGCCTTCTCGAAATCAGGGTCGCTGGCCTGTTTCTGGGCATCCTCGGCGGCGGCAAGGCGGCCGCAGGCGTCGATCGAGGCGCTGGTTCAGGGGCCGAGATCTGGCGGTCGGAGGCCTCGTCACTGTCACGCCGCCACGTGCCGTTGGCTGGCGGTAGTCGTTGAGCGTCTGCTCGGAGCTTGTCGAGATTGGCGCCGAGCTTGCGCGAGCCGCTCGTTCAAGCCAAAGCGGTCGGCCTCGCTCGCGCGGAAGTGGCGGGCATCCATGTCACGCCGGATGAAGGCGGCCCGGCACCTGGTTGACGAGTGAGCCGCCGCCAGCTGTGGGTACTTTCCGACTGGAACGACACCTGCACCAGCGGCCGCTGGTGCACCTTCACCACCTTCAAGGGTGGTCGGCGTGCGCGCGCGCATATGGCGCAGCGCACGCTCTTCCATCTCGACGGGTGGAAACCGGCTCCTTCGAGAGAAGGTGGACTTCACGTCGGAGACAGGGTTGTCCGAGGCGGCCCCTTCGCCACGAACTCCGGCCGGGAGGTCAGGTTCGGGTCGCGGATCGCAGCGCAGCGTCAGATGGTCTCGAGGAAACTCGGAGGCACCGTCACTCCACCGACACGTTGGTCAGGCCGCCGCCCACGTCCTGGATGGATGCGGCGCTAGGTGGACTCGAACGACGCACCGACGAGGTGGCCTCGTACACCGGCGTGGTGCGCAGCCCGATGACCAGCGCGGCCAGCGCGAAGCCGGCACCACCGGCACCAGCGGATACCGGCGCTCGCGCACGATCGGCCGCCAGTAATCGACGATCACCGGCGTCTGGCCAGCCATGTCGGCCACGGGGCGCGCCGGCCGGCGCCACGATCGAACGGAGACCAGGAAGGAAGGTGCCACCGGCTACCACCTGAGTTTGCGATCCAGCTGCTCACGATGGCGAAACGTCAAACGGCTTTTGTCATGTTTCCAGACCTGCCGCCACCGGGCGGCGGCACGGCCTACATCGAATAGGTGGCCTCGGCCGTGCGCCGTGCGGCCCGGCGAGTCATGCCTGGAAGTGGGCTGCGGTCGTTGACCAGCACCTCAGTCCCAGTTCGGCGAAGGGACTCGCCGGTGGGACGCGCACTCGATGAGCGGCGTGCTGCATGGCCGGATCGATCGTGTCGCCCCACCACCTCGCCTGCACGGGAGATCATGGCCCGGCATGCCGGCTGAGCGCCTCCATCAGCACATGGGGCTGCCTCGAGTGCTGCGAGGGGCAGCCACAGCAGGTCGTTGCTGGCCAGCCGGGCACGGGTCTGGTCGGCGGCACGCGCCCCACCGGCTCCACGCAGTCCTGCAGCCCCAGTTCGGCGATGCGCCCGGGCAGTTCCGCCTCCAGTGGCCCGGCACCGCAGAGCTGCAGCTGCACCGGCACGCCACGCTCCTTGAGAAGCTTCATGGCGTCCGGACGCCATCACGCCCTTCTCAGGCACGAAACGGGCCAGATACAGCACGCGGAACGGCGTGTCCGCCCTCCGGCCGCTCGGGCGGCGGCTCCGCCGAACGCGGCATTGTTGACCGCCACGGCATTCGCTGGCCGCCCGGCCACCGAGTGGCCACCGACTGCGCAGGGCTGAGCACCACGCACCCGGTCGGCCCGCGCCAGCGCGCGCGCAGGTGATGCGCCGCAGCCAGGGCCGCCCGTCGTCCCGGGCCATGCAGCATGCAGCCATGCACCTGATAGATGACGGGCACCTTCAGCGCCCGGGGCAGTGAGCACGAAACCGCCGTCGCGCACCACGCACAGCCAGCCGTGCGAGCTGTTGACGTGGGCCACCACCTGGCTGCTGCTCTCGCGCGCGCGGCACTGCCGCGACACGCCGCGCGGGCGCGCTCGCGATAGTCGGCCACCAGCCGGCGCAGCTGCGCGCGCGTCTCTTCAGGGCGCCGGCCAATCTCAAAGTAGTCCAGCCGCACCGGCGGTTGCCGCGCGATGTCTCGAGCAACGCAGCAACGTAGCGGCGCGCAACGCCCCCACCAGACCACGGGCCGGTGCCGGTGCGAACGACGATGGACGACGAAGCAGCCATGCCGTCCTGACTCTTGTATATGTGCGGCAGCGCAGGCGCCGTTCGTTCACACCTGCGGGCATGGCCGCCCACCGCTGGCCAGCGCCATGCCGGAGCGCGCACACAGCGGGCATGAGCGTGAAAGATGTATGAAGGGTTGTTTTACTGGATTTTTGAAAACGCTTGTTGTTGCGCGTGGAGTAAATGAGCGTAATTCTTGCGATTCCGCCCGGTGGCGTGATAGGCCCTTCTCTTTTGAGGCGCAGAAAGTCGCCGAAATGATGCGGCAGCCTTCCTCCCGCAAACCACGTCGGGATCGTGAGACGACGAGCCCGCGAGATACTCACCGCTGGGGTGACGCGATATGCAGATAATCCGGCAGGGATGTCAGCGGTATTTACGAGTGCCGTATTGATAAAACACACTGTACGCAAATGCGAGTGGGAGCACCGCGCATGGTCGGCATCGGTAAAAGCCTTCCGTCTCGCCGCTGGGTCATGATGTGGCATATAGACGACCTCGGCGCGGGTGCGGCACACCGCCTCGCCGATCTCCAGCTGACCAGCAGGGTTGGGCAGGATGCTGGTGTACGGACTGCGGTCCCAGCACCTGCAGGTCGGCCGCCATGATGGCCTCCACCACCACACTGCGGCGAGCGAGGCCGTGCGGGCGGGGCACCGTCCATGGTGGTGAGCGTCACCGCGCGCAATGCGCTTGCCACAGCGCGGGCGATCTTCGACTCGCCAGTGGCGCGGGTGCCATCGGCAAACTCGGCACGCAGCACGGCTCGGCCGCCGCCAGCGGGATCTGCTGCCTGCATCCAGCCCCGACAGCAGCCAGCGCCTCCGGAGATCGACCCCGCATCTCCTTCAGCCCGGCAATCAGCAGGTTGCCGATGGCGTAACCGGAGAGAAAGTCGTCCTCGGTGTCGAAGCGGTACTGGAACAGGTCAGCAGCACGGCATCGGTACGCGCCAGCGCGCAGATGCAGTTGCGGATGATCGCCAGGCGGCACCACGTCGATGTAGTCGCGGATGATGCCGCTGCTGCCACCGTCGTCGGCCACGGTCACGATGGCCGTGGTGGCCAGCGTCCGCCGCTTGAGGCCGCGCAGGATCACCGGCAGGCCGGTCCCCGCCGATCACCGCCACCCGGGGCGGTCGCCCATCGTCTCGTCGGTATCGAAGGGTGTTCTCTGCCGTTGTCAGGGTTTCAGCGCGACCACGTGCCACAGCTCCGAAGTAGGATCGAAACCATCAGTATGCACCATCCGGCCGGAGCATGCCGGGACTGTGGCGCGCGCGGGCATGAAGCCCGCCTGGGTACGTGGTCACGGACTCATTCGCCCATGACGCGCGCTACGCTACGCCTCCGGCTCCGGCTGGGATCGACCACCCGGCCGGCGGCCGCGATCCCTCGCGGTCGATGCGGCGCCAGGTGAGGTTGGTCCAGACGGTAGAGGCCCAGCAGGGCCGCCACGAAAGCCGCCGGACAGCGCATGGGCTCGGAGGCGCAGCGCCCAGCCGGTCCGCGCCACCAGGCCACAGACGAAAGCCCGCCATATGGATGGCGAACACCGCCCTGCCCGGCGTGCAGGCCCAGCCGCTACCCAGGTGATGCAGGTGCTGTATCGGGTGTCATGGGGTGACGCCGGAAGGATGCGGCGGATGATGCGGGAGGCCGAATCGGCCAGCGGCACGACCACGATCCACGGGCAGACCACCACCGGCGTGACGCTGGCCGCGCCATAGGCCGAGGTGGCGCGAATGGAGAACCACGCCAGCGTGAAGCCCAGCAGCGTGCTGCCGCTTGTCGCCAGGAACACCGCCGCCTTCTTGCCGGAACGGGCTGCGCAGGTTGAACCACAGAAAGCCCGCGATGCCAGCCCAGCAGGGCCTGCCGCCAGCGGCAGCGGCATGCTGGCCGCGTAGGAGCACCGGCTCGACGTGCAGGGCCACGGCATGGCGCGAGAGATGATCAGCGCCACCGTGAACCAGAACAGGCTGATGAAGCTCAGGCCGCCGCACAGACCGTCGGCGCCATCGGTGAAGTTGACCGGCGTTGACCACCGCCACCGTCCGATGATGCTGATGGGCACCATCAGCCACATCGTCCAGATGGCGAGGCCAAAGGAAATCGCCCAGGGTGGGCAGCACCTGTCCGCCAATGAGCCACACCAGCCACGGCCGCCCCCAGCTGCACTTTCAGCGCCCGGTAGCGGGCACGGATCAGGCTGCGGTCGTCGATCATGGCCACGATGAACGGCAGCAGCCCCGCCGATCCAGTACCCCAGCGGCGCCCGCTGTTCGGCCGGCCCCCAGATCTGCGGCACGATGGCCGCCGCGAGGATCGACCAGCCCCCGATCAGCGGAATCTCGCCCTTGTGGATCTTGCGGAAGTTGGGCATGTCCGCAGCCGGTGCGGCGGGCAACCGGTTTGAGCCAGCGACAGGAACAGCGACAGCGGCGCACCACAAAAGATCGTCCAGGGAAGGAGGGCGACAAAGGCGGCCAGATCGAGGTCAGACATTGAATGGCACCGGAAGGTGGAACCGGAGAGTGAAAGGGGCTGTGCGCGCGACGCGGAGAGGGAGAGCGTGAACTCCCCGGACCTTAGCCGGAAATTCGTCGTCGATCAATTTTACGCCACAGCGCCAAAAGGGGTATGAAAGAAGGAGGGGAGTACATTGTAGGGAGTGAAGGGATGCAACGCGGCCGGGCCTGTGGCGCAAAACAACGCACCCTTGCAGATTGCATAACTTCTTACATGGTTGCGTTCTTGTTAACCGGCACACCCCTTTAATATCGCGGAAACATGGGACAGTCGATCCCGGTTCACCGCCGGCAACGGACGGGCCGGTGGCGCGGTATTCCGCCCGGCGGCCTGCGGCGGTTTCCGGCCGCAGCCGGCCTGTTACTACGGGCTGCCACGGAAGTCACAGCCGCCCGGCGACCACAGGCACTACTCGTACCGTCGGCTGTGTGTCTCATCCACGGCATCACGATCCCCGCCCACGCCGTCACGGCATCCATCCACACCGTCCGGCTGCGCGGGCGGTCGAGCTCCTTTTCCTCCGGCATCACGCCCCCAGACTGTCTGACAGTCCATGGCGTATTTCCCGGAAATCGCTCGGCAGTTTCTACCGCACCCACCAGTCGTCGCTCTACACCTTCAGCCATGCTGGCCGCCGAGCGCGTGCGGATGTGCATCGGCCTCTGGATTGCCAGCCACATCGCCCGCCCGCTTCGACCACCGCCACCGCCGCCAACTGGCGAGATCGCCATGTCGCTGTGGCTGGTGTTCGGCACCATCGGCGGCATCTCCGGCGGAGCAGGTGCTGCTGCCGCGCGCATCTGTGCCGGAAGCCGCCCGAGACCCTGCCGCGGCTCTGGGAACGCTTACCGCGCTGGCCGCCAAGATCATCAGCGAGCCTGCTCACCGCCACCGTACCGCTGGTGACTGTGGTGCGCCACCATGCCCGATCCACCATCCTGCAGCTGTGGCGCTGCTGTGGGCCGTGGTGCTGCTGATCGGCCAGCCGGTCTCGCTGGCCGTGCACGAACTGTACGCCCAGGAGAACTTCCCGCTTTCCCCAGATCGCCCGCATCATCGGCATGTTCACCCGGCTGGGCGTGGTGGTCTGGGTGATGGCCGTCGGCGGCCCGGTCACCTGGGTGGTCTGGGGGCTGGATCGGCGAGATCGGCATGCTCACCATCCTGCTGTGCTGGCGCTGGATTCCGCAGCGTCGCATCCACCTGGGCCTGGTGGACTGGAAGCTGATGTTCAACCCTGTTCAAAGCCAGCGGCCCTGGCCGTGGCATCCGAGCGCCTCCGGTGGCCCCTGTATCGCGCATCGACCGGGTCACACTGGGCAAGACCATGCCGGCCGACGTGCTCGATCGCAATATGCCGCCGCCAGCGGCACTGCTGGAGGCGGCCTTTGCCTTCGGCGCCATGCTGGCCGTGGTGGTGGGCGCCAAGACACTCCTTTCAAAGCGGCGCCATCAGCCGCAACCACCACGTCGGCCTGGCCCTCTTTGCTGCCGGCGGCATCGCCTTCTGCCTCACGCTGGGTGCTCGAGTCTCATCGCCAATCCGCTGATGACGGCCATCTACGGCGCCAAATATGCCGACTCGGCCGCCTACCTGCGCATCGCCGCCGGCCTGCCGCCGCTGGTGTTCGCCCAGGGCCATCCTGCAGGCACCGCTGCTCATCCGCGCCACCAGACTCTGCACGTCACCAAAGGCCGTCACCGCCTTCGGCCTGAGCTTGCCGAAATCGCAACCCTCGCCGCCCATCACACGAGGATGTACACCTGGATCAGCGCCGGCGCCTACGTCGACGCTATCTGACCCTCATCCTCTTCGATCTGTTCGAACTGCGCCGCCGCTCGTGCGAGATCTACGGCGGCGCCGCGGCATCGGCGCAGGGGCGGTCACTGCAGCATCCTCCCCGGCCGCCGCCACCTCGACCCCGGCTGCGCGCCCGTACCGGCCCTGGCCGCCACGCTCACGCCAGCCAGCCCGCTTCACCCGGCGCGCCGGCCGCACCAGCCACCGAACCGCACAGCAATCCCACCTGGGCGTCGCATGAATTCCGCCGGTCCAGCCGATGCCCGCCGCCGGCGGCTGCTGAGGCCAGCGAGGCATGCGCTGCGACCGGGCGAAGCGCGCACCCGCCGCCGCGGCAGGCGAAGACAATCCCCGCCCAGCGTCGGCCTGCGCGGCGAGATCCCGCACCATCGGCGACGCACCGTGCTGCCGCGGCCAGAGTCGCCGCGCGAGCGCCTCCTGACCCTGCCCATGCCTGCGGTCCCGCGCCCTGCCCTGGGCCGCGTGGGTGGTGCTGTTCTTCTTTCTCACCTATTTTCGAGGACCCAGAGCATCGGCGGCCTCAAGTGCGCCGTGCTCTGGCTCTGGCGTGTTCGGGCCGGCACTCTTCATCGTCTGGAAGTATCCGCTGCTGCGCCCGGTGCCAGGGCGCTGGCACCGCATCTTCTGGGCCCTACCTGTTCTAGCTACTGCCTGGGGCCGGTCTGGGAGCTCGGCACTGGGCATTCCGAGTGCCCCCTACTCGATCAACCTCACCGCCAACCCGGATGTTCGTGCCGTCATGCGAGTGGCCCTGCGCGCGCCTGCGCTGGTATCCGGTGGCCGGCATCAGCGTCCGCGCCTTTCCGCTCTTTCTGTGCATCATCTCGGTGCCGCTGCTGGCCGGCATCCCTGCCGCCGGTGGGGCTGCAGTGGTCGCTGGCGGCCGTCTCGAGCATCGACCTCACCGCCTGCAACAGCGTCTTCAGCGACCGGCGCTCGGCGTCGCACTGGCCCCACGCCATCGCCGGCATCAGCGCGCCCTTCACCATGGCGGCACGCTTTCCGGGGCGTGCGTTCCTTCCTACATGGCACTGGCACTGCGGCCTGCTTCGGCCTGTGACTGCACCGCAACCCAGGCGGCCTGCTGGGCATGATCCTCGGCCTCATCCTGTGGTGGCCATCTGCACGCAAAACGGACCCGCCTGCTGGCTGCACCGGTGGTCCCTGATCATCAGCGCGCTGCTGGTCACCGCCGCTGGCCAAGCCGGACATGATCAAGATGATCGAGAAACCACGGCTCCGCCGGCCGAGACCCTCTACACCAAGGGCGCCCAGCGCCGACACCCTCACCAGCAGCCGTCGCACTGCCAGGCGACGCCTTCCGCGGCTGGCTGCGCGAACCCATCCAGATCGTGTTCGGCGTGGGCCGCGAGGGGCATAGCTCAGCAACGAGCGCCTCAACGGTTCCGCACCTCGTGCGCACGCGCCTTCATCGACAGGCTGAGCGCCTGCGGCCCTGGTCGGCTTTCGCCTCACTGGTGATCGCCTCGCCGCCTTGGCCCTGCGGCTGCAGCCTTTCGCAATGCCCGGCTCGGCTGTCCCGCCGGACTGGGCTGCCTGAGTGGCGCTGTGCATCTTCCGGCGGCCTGCAGGCCGCTGGACTGCTCTGTTCGACATGCTGATCGGCGTGGTGCGCACGGTGCTCGAGACCCGATGCCGCCGAGAATGAAGAAAAAGATGCTGCGAGACAAAAGCGCCGGGGCGGCACTGCCATGCCGAGGGTGCCGTCCATGCCGGTGCATTGAACACTACCGGGACAGCCTGGCCAGGCTGGGGTGATTGACCAATATTGGGGTGTTGACCGTGCCGGGGCGCTGGCCATGCTGCGCGTGACATGCTGGACCCAAAGCTATTTTCATACACCTGATGCGACACCCAAAACGCCCCGATTCGGTAAGCGCACCTGAAAACACGCCATTTCCGTCTGGTTAACGTTTATTTCAATAAATTGAAGAGTCATGTCTGACGGGAGACACCGTAAATCTCTTACAGGGTCACAGGCAGTTTTTACATATCAGGATGGCCTGCCGACCAAACGCCCGAGACCAGTGGACAGCACGCAGGTGGCACGTTATTGTCGCACCTTTGCGCCGCTTCGTTCAGAACGGTCCCGGATGCGAGCGGCCCTCCCTCCCTCTGTCCGTCTGGTGCGTCCGGACGGATGGACGCCGATTGGGCGTGGCCGCATACCACCAGGGACAAACCGACAAAAACAGCCATGCCCAGCAAACTGCAGACCACCCGGCTCTTCCACCCAGGATGTCATCATCCGGCCAACCGACCAGGTCGCGGACCGCTGCATCCAGCACGTCGAACACTGTCGACACACCGGCCGGCGGCCCGGCACTATCTTTGCGATGAGATCCGGAAAAGTCCAGCGGTCCGAGCAGCGGTCCGGACGTCCGCCAGCTGCTGCAACAGGCCGACCTGCTCTCATCGAGCAGCGTCGGCACCTGTATCGGTGCCCGCGTGCTCGGCGGCGTACGGATAAGACGGGTGCCGGGCTCCGGAGACTGATGCCCGAGCTTTGTGCCCGTGTTAACCGAGCGCGAGGGCCTGTCCGGCGGTGATACGCATCTACGGCGCCTCGCCCGAGATCGAGATGCACAGGCCGTCGAGGACACGCGCGCCCATCTGGCCGCTGCCACCGCCTGTGCCGGCGCCAGCCACGGATTCATGCCGCCCGGCGAAACTCGAGGATCTGGCCGCCTGCACAACCCCGAAACCGCCGGCACCGTCGCGGCCGCATCGCGCCGCCCGTCCCGGCATCGTCTTCGTCGGCCTGGGCAGCCCGCGCCAGGAGCGCTGGTGCGTGGCCGAGATCGGCGTGCACCTGCCCGTGGGCCTGCTGCAGGGGCGTGGGCAGCACGCATCGATGTCCTGTCCGGCACCGCCACGCGGGCACCGGCGCTTCTGGCAGAACATGGGGCTCGAATGGCTCTACCGCCTCATCAGGGAACCCCAGGCGCTGGCGCCGCCAGCTGGCCCTGCCGCGCTATCTGGGCGTGCTGCTGCGCCGCGCGGCTGTCCGGCACGCGCCTGGCCAGCGGCCACGGCGCGTGCCTGCTGCGCCCGGCCAGGGGCCCACACTAGCGCGGGGCCATGAACGCGTTTTGCCCCGCGGTGGTCCTATGAATCCATGTGCCGGCAAGGCGCCGGGATTGTCGCCGGCCACAACGCCGCCAGACTGCTTCGAAGCCGCGTGCCGGCAAGTCACCGCCTCGCTGGCATGGCGCCGTGCGCAGGGCACGGCAACGCCGGCAACCACACCGTGCACAGGCAAGGCTGGCCGCCCTGCCCACTGGCGGGGCAACGCCGGCAGCGCACGGAAACTTCCCTTTCACCCCATCGCCCGGCACCACCATCACGCGCTGGTTGCCGGCGCCCGGCCAACTTCGCGAAAATCGACTCCCGCTGATCCGGGCCTTCCGGAAGCGGGACCGGACGAGGGCGCGCCACCGGCTGGGAAGAATCGACACCGGCCAGCACTGGTGACCCACCATGAACCGGGTGTTCTTCGACGAGCTGGGCATTTCCCGGCCCGACGTGCGCCTGGAAGGCGCCGGCCTGCAGCCAGGCCGAGGTCACGGCGCGCGCGCGTCGTGGTGGCCATGGAAGCGGAGCTGCAGCAGCACCGCAGGGCGTACTGGTGGTGGGGATGTCAACTCACGCTGGCAGCCGCCGTCCAGCGCCAAGCTGCACCTGCCACTCTCCCATCCACGTCGAAATTTGACCTGCGCAGCGCTGACGCGGATTTACATGCCGAAGAGATCCAACCGTCTGGCCTACCGACGCCATCACCGACCTCTTCTTCGTCACCGGAAGCCCGTCCGGCCAGGAGGCGCTTTGCTGCGCGAGGAGGTCACCCACCGGCCGCATCCACTTCGTCGGCAGCAGCGATGATCGACAACCTCTTTCACCAGATCGGCGCCTGCGCGCCGATCCGCCGCCAGTGGCCAGTGCCGCCCTGCGGGCCGGGCTGGAGCGACCGCCCCTGTGGCGTCGTCACCTGCACCGTCCCTCCAACGTCGATCACCCCGAACAGCTCGCCAGGCCTCGTGTAGACACTCCTGCGAACGCTCGCCAGCGCGACCTGCCGCGCTGGTGCTTTCCGGTCCATCCGCGCACCCGCGCAGCCTCTCCCGCTTCGGCCATCGATCTCTGCCCCAACATCACACCACGGCCCGCTTGCTCGTACATGGGTTCCTGTGTCTCTGGAAGGACCGCCGAGATCATCCTCACCGACTATGCGGCGGCCTGCGCAGGAAGAATCCGGTGCCGTGGGCGTGCGCTGCGTCACGCTGCGTGACAGCACCGAACGCCCGGTGACGCATCACCGTGGCACCGGCATCCTCGCCGGCACCAATCCCGCCCGCATCCTCGACGTGGCCCGCACGGCCCTGGCGCAGCCGGCCTCCGGCAAACGTCCGCTGCTGTGGGACGGAGCGCGCGGCCGAACGCATCCTGGATGTGATCGTCGACTCACCCTGTTTCAACCCGTGTGAATTGATGAACCCAACGGTTGACCGCCCATACCCACGTACCGACGTCCCCCACCGAGGCCGCGGCGAGTGCGCGCGCCAGCGTCTGCCCTTCATCAGCCCGTGCGCATCGGCCCGTGACGCCGACGCCCTGGCCGGCATCTACCAGCCGGCCGGTGACCTACCGGAACCGGTACGGCGGCTGTCCTCATCTGCAATCCGTTCGGGCAGGAAGCCATCCGGGCCCAGCGCTCGCTGCGCGTGCTCGCCGAACGGCTGGGCCGGCAGGGCATTCCCTCACTGCGCTTCGACTACTTCGGGACCGGCGACTCGCGGTGAGGACAGCGCCGGCCACCCTCACCCCGCTGGCGCGCGGGACATCACCTCGCCGATGTCACCTGCGCCCAGCTCTCCCGTGCTTTCAGCCAGACCATCTGGGTGGGCCTGCGGCGGCGGTGCCACGCGCGCTGGCCCTGCGAGGCCGCCCTGCTGCTCACCGATTTGCCCGCAGCCCCAGCGCGCATCCTGCTGTGGGATCCGGTGCTGGACTGGCCCCACCTACACAACCCACCTGCGCCGCATGCGCCAGACAATTCTGGACCCGCCAGGCAATGTCACCAGCGAGCCCTGGGCTTTCACCAGTCACGCACCGCATCCCGCCGGCGCACATCGCGGCCATCCGATGCCCATGCGCGCTGCCCGCCGATACGCGCGTCCCGCGCTCCATCTGGTAGGCACCGCCAGCTGCCGGCCGCCAGGCCTTTCTGGACCACTGCCAGAAGCACCACGTTCCCCTCCACGAGTGCTGCTCGACCGACGCGCCATCGGTGGACATCCAGCACGGCGCTCGACGGTCGGTGGGTGCCCGGCAAACCATCAGCCCTGTGCTCGACATCTGCGCCGGCCGCCATCATCCGTCGCCATCGCGGCAGGAGCCATGAACGCGTGAACGCCTCCGTCCTCCTACCGTGAAGAGTCCTCTAGCTTCGGCCCCGAGGTCGCGCCTGATCGCCACGCTCGCCTTGCCCGGCGGCGACCATCCGGCAGCGCCCTGCCTGCGGCCTGACCGGCAGCGCCGAGGCTGCCGCCACCGCCGCACACCGCACAGGCCCAGCCGCACCAGCGCCCATCCCGCCGCGGCGGGCCGCACCGCCACTGGCGCCGTCGCGCTCGAACTCCTGCTACAATGCCGGCATGCTGCCCGCCGCATCGGCCGCACCGGCTCAGCGTCGAGACTGGCGCGCACCGCGGCCGCCCGTCTCTGCCATCCCGCTTCGACCTGCCTGGCGCAGGGCGACCAGCGGCTTCACCAACAACCGTCTCTCGCACGACGAGCAGACCCGCGCCGCCATCGAAGACGCGCAGAGCCCTGCTGTCCCGCACGAGCACGCGCCCGACCGACTTCCTGATCGCCGTGCCTGTGTTCCGGCGCCGATGCTCAGCTTCCAGATGGCGCGACGATTCGCGCGTCGTCGGCCTCTGCATGATGGAGCCCTACTGCTTTCCCAACCGGTTTCAGCAGCATGTTTCGCGCACGCTGCGCCGGCTGCGCGAATACGGCATGCGTCGCCGCGTCGTCACATCCTGCGGAAAAGCCGCTTCACCCGCCGGCACGACCCGGCTGCCGACAGCGCCCGTGCCTGCAGAGCGCGAGGAAGGTGTGACGCCGCGCACGCCGCAGCACTTTGCCGAAGACCTGCGCGGCCCTGCTCGGCCGTGGCGTCGAGATCAAAGCTCATCTACGCCAACTGCCCTGATGGGCGACTGGGACATGCGGCACCACCACCGCCACATCTTCCATGCGAGGTGGGCCCATGCCTCGCACTTCGACGTGGAGGCGGGCGCACCTGACCACGTCTTCACCGCGTCGAGGCCCGCCGTCACCTGATCCGTGGCATGGCCGCCTGGCTGCGCCGCATCGAGACGCAGCAGCACGCCACCGGCACAAGCAGCCCGGGCAACTGGCTACACACGATCCGCCCCACCGGCGGCGCCTTTCTGCCGGCCGGTGCGGGGTGGCGCACGATACGCACGCGACGCACGCAACAACGACACACAGCAGCGCGTACCGTTTGGACCGGCGGCCCCTGTGCTGGCCCTGCGCCAGTGCCCCTGTTGCGCCGGGACGGCCCCAGCGGTTTCTACTAACGTGAGCGCCGGCCCCGGCAGCCCGGCTGAAAGGCGAGGCCGCGGTGCATCAAAGTCGCTTGTTGACGTCCGGAGCCGCCCCGTGTCGCCGTCGTCCCCATCGGGCGGGGGCCTGGAACCGCCGGCGCTGCCCACCTGGCGTCGGCGCGACCCGGTGCCGCTGGCCCATGCCAGGATTCATGCCTGTACGCTCTGAGCCGGCGCCCGTGCCGATCCCGGACCGGCCGCCATACCGGCACCAGCGCCACGCGCGCCGGCTCATACTGCGCCGCATGCCTGCGCTGGCATGCCCGCGCCGGCTCCCAGCACCGTACGCGTCGGCGAGGCGCGCGCATGCGCACGGACGCCCATACCGGCCCCCATGCCTGCCCGGCGCTCCGTCGTTGCGGGGCGCCCAGCTGGCTGCGGCCATGCGCGCAGCTCCTCGCGCATTTCCTCACCTTGAGCCTCCTGACGGATCTGCTCGCGCATCCAGAACCTCTTCCTTCCAGAACGCTTCACGCAGCCGGAGCTTCTTCCTGCCAGAGCTGCTCCACGCAGCACGGCGCATCCCGCTGCCCAGAACGCCTCGCGCAGCCGGGCCTCTTCCTGCTGCCAGACCTCTTCCTTCATGCGTGCCTGTTCCTGCTGCCACAGCTCCTGACGGATGCGGCTGCCTTCCTGCTGCCAGATCTGCTCGCGCAGCCGGGTCTGCTCCTGCGGCCAGATCTCCTGCTGGATGCGCTGCCCTTCCTGCTGCCAGATCGGTCGCGCAGCTCGCGCTGGGCTCACTGCCAGATCTCGTCGCGGATGCGGCTACCCTCGTGCTCGCGGAACTCGTTGCGCAGCCGGACCACGGCCTCGTCCCGGATCTGGTCACGCAGGGCCGGCTCGTCGCGCTGGAGGAACTCCTCGCGCACCCGGGCCTCTTCCTTCGCCGTGATCTCGGCCCGCAGGCGCTCCTCTTCCTGCTCGCGATAGGCCTCGCGCTGCCGTGCCGCCTCGTAGGCCCTGGCCTCTCCTCGCGCTGCAGCTCGAGCTGGCGCTGGCGCGACGCCTCCAGCTCACGTTCCTCCTCGCGCGCCTTCGCCGCCTGCTCGGCACGCTGCTGCGCGCCTCGCGCTCTGCTTCGGCCTGGCGTTCGGCCTCCTGATCCTTCGCCGCGCGCGCGGCCTGCAGCTTCGCCTCTTCCTCGGCCAGACGCTCGGCCTCCAGCTGGCGGCGCTGCGCTTCTTCCTTCTCCCGTGCCGCTGCACGTGCTTCCATCTCGGCGCGCAACCGCTTTTCCTCTTCCTGCGAGATTTCCTCGGTCAGCCCGCTGCACCGCCCGCTGGCGGATCTCGTCGCGCAGCCGTTCCTCGTTCTCGGCCAGCAGGCCTCGCGCAGCCGGTCGGACTCCTGCAGGCGAATGTCCTCGCGCAGGCGGTCGGCCCTCAGTGCAGAAATGCCTCGCGTATCCGCTCGGCCGTTTCCTCTGCACCTCGGCACGCACCCGTGCCTCTTCCTGCTCGCGCACCTCGGCGCGCAGCCTGGCCTCCTCGTCCCGGCGAATCTCGGCCGCACGCTTCTCGGCTGCGGCCCGCTCGGCCTCGGCCCGTTCGCGTTCCTGCTGGCGCTGCGCCTCGAGCTGCAGCCGCTCGGCCTCTTCGCGCTGGCGGGTTTCTCGCGCTCGCGCACCGCGGCCAGCCGGCGACCATCTTCCTCGCGCAGACGCGCTTCTCCCTCGCGTTCGCGCTCCGCACGTGCATCCGCGCGCCGCAGCACCTCTTCTTCCTGTTCGCGCTGTGTCCTGCTCGCGCCTGTCGCGATCACGTTTGTCACCGTCGCGCCGGCCGCCGCCCTTGCGGTCGCCCCGCTGCTGCAGCAGCCAGGCCATGGCCGCCTGTTCGCCTCGCCCGCCACGGCAGGCCCCGGCTGCGTCAGCGGATCATCCACCGAGCCGGGCAGCACGCCAGTACCGGAGCGCCCGCCTGCCCTGCGAAGCCGCATGACCTGACGCGCGCGCCCAGCCGCCCCGGCCGCACCGGCACCGGCGCCTCCGGCCGCACCAGCACCGGCATCGCCAGCCTCCCCATGCCCTCGGCGTGCGCAGCCGGCGACACCTCGATCCATCACGGCCATCGGGCGGCAGCACCAGCGCATGGCTGCTCTACATCGCCTCGCTCCACATGCGGCGACCGTTCCAGAATGCGGGCCGGGTTCTCTTCCGTCAGCCGGAGGCCATCCCATCCGTAATTCTCATCAGGTGCTCACGGGCCTCGTGCATCCGCGGCGGACGGTGCGCCAGATTGTGCGCATCGCTGGCCACCACGTGCGCCCAGCCGCGCGTGAGCATTACAATGGCCGCCTGCGCCGCCGCCCGGCAAAAGCGCACCGATTACCGACGCGGCCGTCAGCTGCAGCATACAGCCCACCATGTCGAGAAGGGCTTGATGATCGCGTCGGCGCGCATCACCGCGCTTGTTGCGCTCGGGGTGGGCAATCAGCCAGCGGATGCCCTGGTCGGCAAACATCCGGCAGGCCACATCCGAGCCGGGCGGAATCGAGCCGTCCGGAAACTCCAGCAGCATCACCTTCAGCCCGTCCATCCCGCCGATCATCGGCAGGTCGTCGGCCTCCAGCAGCTCGAAGGCATCCGGGTGCAGATGCACCTCGCCACCCAGATGCACATCCAGCGCAATACCGGCACGCGCGAGCGCATCACGGTATTCCTCGTACACCGGGCGCAGCGTGGACAGCCGGTTGTCGAACACGCCGGGATAGACGTGCGGTGTCAGCACCGACGCCTTCACCCCGTTCGCGACCGCTGCCTCCGCGAGAGTCAGCGCGTCTTCCATGGTACGTGCGCCGTCATCCACCCCCGGCAGCAAATGGCAATGCAGATCAATCATCACTTGCCCTCTTCAACCGCGAACCACCCTTGTCGTCAACCAACACAGTCTCTGCCCTGGTGCCTGTCGTGCCCGGCCGGAATGCCGGTGCCTGTCATGCCCTGCCGGAACACCTGCATCAGACCACGGCACCAGGCGGCACCCCAGCCTTGCACGTGCCTGCCACGGCACCGGCCGAGCACCGACCCTTCACACACCTGCCGCGGCACCAGCTCCGGCCGGCTCCCACGGTGCAGGATCAACCCGGGCACAGGAATATACCGCTGCAGCAGCCTCCTGCGCCCATCCTTCCAATATGGTAGCCATGGCCGCAAAATGCAAAAACCGGCCAGGGGCCGGTCGGACGGACATGCACGGGCAGTCTCGATGGCAGCTGCGCCGCACCGGCTGGGCACGGCGGCCAGTTTCCACCGGGCACCGGGGGCGCCCGGCGAAGGTGCCTACCCGGCACCCGACGCCTGTACGGCTTACTGCACCGCGTCCTGACGGAACTCGTCGATGGCCACCTCGCGGCCCTCCCAGGCCGAGCGGTAGGCTGCCGACAGCAGCGCCAGCGAACGCAGACCCTGCGAACCGTCGGTTTCGGGCGTGGCACGGCCGCGCAGGGTTTCGATCACGTTGTGATAGTACAACGGGTGGCCAAAGCCATACACGGATGTCGTTTCGTAGCTGGCGTTGCGGATGCCTTCGTCCTCGGGCTGCTCGTCCTCGAACTCCCAGTGGTCGATGCGGTTGACCGCCACACCGCCCACCTTGGCCGTACCCTTCTCGCCCAGCACCACGATGCTGCCTTCCATGTTCTTCGGATAGGTCAGCATGGTGACGTTGATGCTGCCAGCGCGCCGTTCTTCCAGCGCACGCTCATCACGCCGGTGTCTTCGGCCTCGATGTCGCGCGCCAGCGTGGCTGTGTAGGCATGCACCCGGTCGACCGGGCCGATCATCCAGTCCAGCAGATCCACATAGTGGCTGGCCTGGTTCATGAAGGCGCCACCATCGAGCGCCCAGGTGCCGCGCCAGGCGGCAGCATCATAATATTCCTGCGGCCGGGTCCAGAACACGTTGATCACGGCCATGTAGATCTTGCCGAAGCGGTTCTGGCGAATGGCCTTGCGCAGCGCCTGCAGCGTGGCATTCTTGCGGTTCTGCTTCACCACGAACAGGTACACACCGGCCTTCTGGCAGGCAGCATGCATGGCCAGACCGTCCTTCCAGCGGGTGGCCATGGGCTTTTCGCTGATGACGTGCCGGCCGCTGCGTGCCACCTCGATGGCCTGCTCAGCGTGCAGACCCGACGGCGAGTCAGCACCACGATGTCGGCCGTGGTTTCCTTCAGCATGTCCGTCAGGGAGGCGTGTCGGGCACCGGTACGGTCGACCGCCTTCTGCAGGGCTTCGGGATCGATGTCGCAGACATCCACCAGCTCGGCCTGGTCGGCGTGCTTTTCCAGTGCGCCAAAATGGTTGGCGGAAATCCGGCCGCAACCCACCAGTGCAAAGCGGATTTTGCGATTTTCCGGGATACATTGCCGCTTGAGACCAAGGGAATACTCCTTCACGAACACTCGGCATTCTGCTGCAAACGAGAGCACGATCAGCGGCGAGAGCCCACAGACCATTGCCAACAATTCCCGGACTGAACGCCCCGGGGCGGGAGACTGCTTATCGGGGCCAGTGGAGACTGACACCCGGGCCAGCCCGGCACCTGCGCCGATGCCAAGCTTTAAGCCAGCCGCAACGATTCTTGCAGACCAAGAAATGCACACACTTTCGCGACATTCCGTCGCCTGGACGACCACACCACAGTTGCCAGCGGGTCGCGCCATCTTGACGTCTCCCTGTCCACGTGGCCGGGAAGGCCATGGATCTGCAGTGTCATCCTCTCCCCGGAACGGACCGGATGCCGGGAAGATTGTGTGTCGGCAGGTTACGCCAGAAATGCCGGACCCGCCAACCGGAAGCGTCGCTTCCGTTACACGCTAGGTTTCAAAAGAGTGGCTCGAGGCCGAGGAGACAGAAAATCTCGCACTCGTCAAACGGCGTTAAATTACCCGAGAAAATAGCCACGGGTGTCAGAGCATGGCCGTCATTTTCGTGGACACCGCTCCCATTCACAATGACGCGGCCCGCTTTGGCTGCTCGCGCCGGGGCCGTCCTGCGCGCATGGGCGCCAAAGGGTGTGCCGCAGTACTGCGGCGCATCCCAGAGACCTGCAGCCTCTGCAGGCCGTCCAGCAGACTTTTGTCGTGCGGCATAATTCTCTGCTGGCGAAAGCGCGGCGCGCGCCCTATGATGACCCACCACCAGCCTTGGCGGGTCACGGCCGAGCTGCGCGGCCTGCACCACATCGGAACTGCACCGTGGCCCGTCCATGGCGCAGTCATGCACGGGCGGTCTGAACAGGCTGCACCAGCCAGACTGAACCGCCCCGACAGCCTGCAGTTGCCGCCCGACGGCTGCCTTCCCAGCGTTTTCAGAACCGCGGCAACCCTCCTTATGAACATGTCCAATCCGTTTCCCGACGACATGCCCATGGCCGGACCACCGCCTGGCATGCACGTCCGGGAACAACCCTCACCCACCCACCCGCTCCACGTTTCGCATACCTGAGCATCGTCCGCGAGCGCGAAGTGGCTGGTGCTCGGTGCGACGGCGCGCCGATCACCTCGCTGGCCACCGTGGCCGTCAACCTCATATGACGCCCATGCTACCGGGCGGTGCCACCCTGCTCATCGAAAACTCCAAGCGCAGCGTCGTGCCGCTCGAGGAAATCTGACGGTGTGCCGACCGGCAGCCGCGAGTTGCTTCAGACGCAGGCCGAATTCATGCGCTCGCGCGGGTCGGCATCCGCGTCATCAAGGCGCTGGGGCTCGAGAACAACGCTCTTCAACCCCGAACTGGACGCCGAGCGAAGGACGAGAACGCCGGCGGTGAAGACGGCGCGACAAGCCGAAGGAACTCTCGGAGGCCCTGGAGGCGCAGGTTCTCATCCGCTAGAAAGCTGGCCTGGACTCTCGCCCATCAAGAACAGCCAGCTGGTTAGAAATCCGCTTCAGTCACCCGACCCGGTGCTGGCCGCAAAATCGCCAACCAGACGGCGGGTCACACATCACGGCCGATCTGGACCTCCCGTTTCGACGTCGGCGGACGGCCAGCCGCTGGCTGAACGACCGCCTGAACCAGCTGCGTGCCGACCGCAGGCAAAACGCCGAGCCAACCTGCGGGCTGTCGGAGGAGATGGGCGCTGGTTCGCCCTCCTCGCTGGGTGGCGACGCGCCAGCTGCGACTCTCTCCTCCGACCGCCTGATCGCCGCCCGTGGCCGAGCGCGCGTCTGGAGCAGGTGTGCCACCGGGTGCAGAAGCTCCTTTAGCGAAAACCGCTACTGACGTGCCGGGTGTTCCAACAGCCCGGCCGTCGTGGCGGCCCCCGCCGCCGGTGCAACGCCGGCGCATGGCGAAAGTGGCCGGCTCGCGTGGGTGCCTCCCACCCGGCCCTACCAGGCCGCCCAGGCCAGCGCTGAACCAGGCGCGCGCCGGCCACCGCGCCCGCCAGTCCGGAGATCGGTCATTGCCAGTAGCTCGGGCCTGCACGGTGGCCCTACGCCAGTCGAACTGGCACTCGAGAGGAGGTGACTGCCTCCAGGGCGGCTTATCGGGAGATCGGCGCCGCCAGGAAGGCAAGCTGAACGATGCTGCAGAAACGTGAGGTTGCCACCAACCAGCAGATCACCAGACCTTCCTGGCCAAGGTGAAGAAACCGAGCGCCACCGCCGACTTCCAGAACCCCATTGCCCGCGTGGTCGACCCGGCCGTGCCGCCGCTGCTGGCCGCCAAGCCGCCCAAGCCGCAGATCATCCTGCTGGCTGCCCTGATGGGCACGCTGCTGGGCGCCATGCTGACCATCAGCCGCGAGCAGAAAGACGCCGTCATCGCCGCTCCAGCGGCGAAGTCCACGAAAAACTGGGCGCCCGCTGCTGGTGGCCGTGCCCAAGCTGCCAGATCGAGCAGGCCAGAAAGCTGCCCATGCTGCAGCACATGGAGCCCCAGCACCTGTACTCCGAGTCGGTGCGGTCGGCCCTTACCGGGGTTCGCCTGTCCATGATCGGAGTCGAGCGTCCGGTGATCGCCTTCACCTCCACGCTGCCGGCCGAGGCAGTCCACCATGGCTGCGTCCTTCGCCATCGAGCAGGGCCGCACCAAGCGCACGCTGCTGATCGACGCGACATCCGCAAGCCCGCCATTCGCCGCATGCTGAACGTGCCCGAGAACACCCGTGGCCTGTCCGACCTGCTGCATGGCGCCCATCGAGAACTGCGTGCTGCCGCTGCCTGACCTGGGCATCTCGGTGCTCGGTGGCCGGTACCAAGGCCCGCAACGCCCATGACCTGGTCGCGAGCCGGGCTTTGCCGACACCATCGAACGCCTGAAAGAGCACTTCGAGACTGATCGTCATCGACACCCCGCCGCTCGAGCTGGTGTCCGACGCGCTCGATCGGTGCCCAGGCCACCGGCCTCATCTACGTGGTCGAGGCCGGCTCCACGCTGGTGCTGATGGTTCGCCGTGGTCTGGACCGTCTGGCCGCTGCCAACGTCCGCATCCTGGGCGTCATCCTCCAACAGCCACGACTTCGAAAAAGGCCCGGCCGTTACTACGGCGAATACTCGGCCTACGGCGGGTCGTACGGCCAGAGGCTACTACGGCGCCGGCCATAGGGCTGATCGGCGAGGGAGGCCCCGCCCGCTGGCGGCCTCCCCGGCTTCGCCACCACCGGCATCCACCTGCCGGTGGCCCGGCGAACAACCCCATCCGCCGGCATCCCGCTGGCTCCGCGCTCCCTTCCGAGCGTAGCCTGCCCACAGCACCCCGCCCATACTTCCTCCTGTACTTCTGCCGGTACTTCTGCCCATGCACCTGCCCAGGCGACGGGCTCATTCCGGCCCGTCGGCCCGCAATGGCCTTTCACAGCCTCCACAGACCGTACCCTGTCGGGCATTTTCTGTGGATATGTTTCAGGATTGAATCTTGAAGCGCCAACTCCTACACCCTTGCAAACCTGTACGCCTGTCGCCTGCTACTATTTCGCGCCCCTTGGTCTACCGGAGCACGCCGCCGGCGGCTCCCGCTCTGGATCGCCCTTCCGCGCATCGCTCACGGGTACGCCCGTTGGTTGCCCGTCTTCTCTGCCGCACGCCCATGCCTAGAATTGCCCTGCTGACCCGCTACGACTCCAAGGGAGCTTCCTCACGGGTCCGTACCCTGCAATACCTGCCCACCCTGCACGCTGCCGGCATCGAAACCGAGCACTTCCCGCTGTTCGGGCAACGATTATCTGGAAAGCCCGTAGCCACGGCGAAAACACCACAGGCCTGCGCATCCGGGCGCTGCTGAACCGCATCTTCAGCATGCGCATCACGCGCAAGGGGCGCTTCGACCTGCTCTGGATCGAGAAGGAGCTGCTGCCCTATCTGCCCTACGGCCTCGAAAAATGGCTGCTGCGGCGGGGCGTGCCCTACATGCTCGATTTCGACGACGCCATCTCTTCGCTAACTACGACCAGTCCGACAACATCCTGGTCCGCGGCCTGATGGGCGACAAGATCGACCGGCTCATGGCCGGCTCGCGTCTCGTGCTGTGCGGCAACGGCTATCTGGGCGAGCGGGCACGCCGGGCCGGTGCCCCCTGGGTGAGGTGCAGCCGCACCATCGACTTCAGAGTGTCGCCAGCCCGAACCCGAGCAGCCCGTCATCACGGACAGCCGGCCGCTGCGTGTCATCTGGATCGGCTCGCCCACCACCTCCAAATATCTGGAAATCGTGCGCGAAGCCTTCGAGCGCGTGGCTGCCCAGTATCCCATCCAGCTCGATGTCATCGGCGGCGATGCCCGGCAGTGGCCCACCGTGAAGAGCACCCACATTCCCTGGTCGAGAAGCACCGAGGCCGGCGAACTGTCCCGTTCGCACGTGGGCATCATGCCACTCGAAGACAATCTCTGGGAAAATGGCAAGTGCGGTTTTCAAGCTCATCCAGTACATGGCGGCGGACTGCCGCGGTCATCGGCAGTGCGGTGGGCATCATCAGCACGATCGTCATCCCCGGTGAAAACGGCTTCTGGCCACCAGCGCAACACCTGGGCGAGCCTCGAAACTCATCGCTCTCGCCCGAGCTGCGGGTGCGTCTGGGTCACCGGGGCCGCGGGGATGCCGAGAACCGCTAGCAAGCATCGCAGCCGTCGGCCCCGCCTGGTCCAGCTGCTGCGGGAAGCAGCGCAGCCCTGACTCCCCTGCACCCTGCCGTTCCCTGCCGTCCGTATCGGGTCTGCAGTTTCCCACTGCGCCGGCTGCATCGGGCGGCAGTACAGCCCTGACTGACACCTGAATGTACCGTTCCAATATCCTGTGGTCGCTGGCCAGCCTGCTTCTCCACGCCGCTGGCGGCGTTCTTCTTCATCCCGCTGCTGCTCTCGCGCATCGACAACGAACGCTTCGGGATGATCGCCCTGGCCTGGACGCTGCTCAGCTACGCCTCGGCCCTGGACCTCGGCATCGGACGGGCCACCACGCAGTATGTCTCCGCCCTGCGCGGCAAGCAGGATCTGGCGCAGATTCCCCCGGCCATCGACGTGGCCTGGCGGCTGTCCATCACCTACAGTGCCATCGGTGTGGCACTGTTTCTGGTGGCCGTGGCCTTCGATGTCGAAAAGCCCTCATCAAGTACCAGAACATCGGGCCGGCCGAACTCAAGTACGCCACCATCATCCTGATCTTCACGCTGCCCGTGCAGGTGCTCAGCGCGCTCTACCGCGGCATCATCGAAGCCTTCGAAGACTTCGCGCTGCCCAGCGTGGTGCGCATGTACCTGGGTGTGGCCAACTTCGTCGCACCGCTGCTGGTGTCGTTCTACAGCAGCTCGCTGGTGCCGCTGGTGGCCGCCATCCTGGTCAGCCGTGCCATTGGCCTCATCATGCTGTGGGGGCGGCGTGCGTGGCAAGATGCACACCTGCGCGGCCAGCTGGGTGGCAACCTGCCCACCAGCACGCCACCGGCCCAGCGCCGTGCCATCGCACGCAGCTCAACCGCTTCGGCAGATGGATGACCGTCAGCAACATCGCCCACCCGCTGCTGATGCAGTCCGACCGCTTCATCATCGCCCTCAGCCATTTTCGGCTGCCGGGCCGTGACGGCCTATCCCCAACGAGATCATCCTGCAGAACACCATGATCGCCTCGGCCATCACCAACGTGATGTTCCCGATGCTCACGGCCAAACTGCAGCAGAACGCCGCCGAGGGCCGCAAGGTGTTCGTGCTGTGGCGCAACCGGCTGCTGCTCATCTCGGCCGCCATGTACGTGGTGCTCTGCCTGGGCTTCCCGCTCATCCTGGACTTCTGGATGGGCAACAAGGTCGGGCCGGAATCGGCCACCCTGGGCCGCATCATCTGCCTGGGCGCCTTCTTCTACACCGTGTCGGTCATCTACACCTGGTACCTGCACGCCCAGAGCCGCGTGAAGGCGTGTGCCACGCTGCAGCTCATCGAACTGGCCATCTACATTCCGGCGCTGTACTTCTCGGCGCGGTATTTTGGCCTGTACGGCGCCGCCGTCTGCTGGGTGGTCCGCGCCATCTTCGACGCACTGGCCCTGGCCTGGGTGTCGCGCGAGGGGACGGAAACCACCACCCCCACCAGCCACGCCTGATCACACATCCTTCATCACCGGTTCATCCCCGCCGGTCCGATGCGGTCGACGAAGTGGCGGCCACCGCGCGGCAGGCGCATCTGGTCGCGACGCGGCTACCGGTGTGCAGATGTTGTCGCCAGACCAGATCGCGCAGCAGGCCCGGATTGCCTTCGCCCAGCTCAGCAGAGCCCTTGCCGGGCCACTGCACCGTGTTGCCCACCACCTCGCACATCAGCAGCGGGTAGGCGCCGCGGTCATCGCCCACCTGGGCCAGCGTGAACACCGGCACATCGGACGTGGCCTCGATCTGGTTGCCCACGATACGCACCCCGTACGTGCCCTCGGTCGGTGAAATGATCTCCGCCCCTTCCAGCCCGTAGCCGCGGTGGCTCTTGCGCTTGACCTTGCTGTTGAAGGCCGACTCCACCGCCACCATGGCGCGGGCCGCAGCCACGCCGGCCAGCCGGTTGCACCAGAAGCTGTTCTCGTTGGCCGCCACCGCGCAGTAGATGAAATACTTCGGATGCGCATCGCCGCTCACTTCCACATCGTTGAGGAAGAGTCGTTGCGCAGCGCGCCCACCTAGGCCTGCAGCAGCCCCTCGCCACGTGCCCGCGTGTTGCGGATCTGGTTGCCGCCCACCACGTTGAACGATGAACCATAGGCCAGGTGAATCGAGGCCGACAGCGAGTTGTTGCACTCGTTCCCGATGATCACATTGGCATGGGAATGGTGCTGGATCGACATCGAGCGGATCTGGCCGTTCAGCACATTGCCCTGCACCAGCGAGCGCCGCACCCCATGAAGGAATGCCGTAGTACGCGCCGGTGATCCGGTTGCCCTCGGTGACATCGTCGTGGGCCGGCACCAGGGAATGTCGGGCAGCACGAAATCGCGCAGCCAGGTGTCGCGCGGGGCGCTGTCGCCCTTCGGCGGCAGCCGCTCGACCTCGATCTCGATGCCAAGCGAGTCCTGTCCCGGCAGCGGCTGCACTTCGATCTCGTTGTCGCCGGAACACGTTGTGAGGCCACCGCCTTCCGGGCTGTTCTGGCCGTTGCTCGCGCCACGCACGTAAATGCGTGCCCCACCTGCACATGACGGATCTGGCAGCCGGTCACGTGCACGCCCTGCGTGTCGATCAGGTAGAGGGCGGCCGCCTGGTCACGGAACGTGACCTCGCAGTAGATGGACAGGCCCGATATCAGGAACGGCTGGCGCTGGGGGTCGGCCAAGTCCAGCTCGCGTACCAGAAAACCGGCACGCCCCTTGTCGCTGCGCAGCAGAATTTTGCCGCGATCCCCGTACACCCCGCGTATCCGGCCCGACAGGCTCACCTGGTCGGTAATGAGGAACTTTGCCGGTGGGAAACACCAGCCAGGCCCCCTTCTCGGCAGCCGCACGCGCGGCGCGAATCGCCATAAAAATCGTGTCGTCATGAAGACCATTGGCCTTGGCTCCGAATTCGTAGGGCGTCACCTTGCGGTCCAGCTGGCCCGGCCCCGGCGGCGTGGCTGCCTTCAGCTTTCCGGCCATGGCCAGCACCGCCGCGCCGCCCCCCAGCATTTTCAGAAATTCCCGTTTCATGCGCACTCCCTGGTGGATGGATGCCCGGCCTCGACAGGGCAGATATCAGCGCCACGTCGGCATGCACGCCGTCATGTGCCCTCCCTGCTGTCCCGCAACAGGCCGCGCGGGCTCCATCACTGAAAAATGCCTTCCGTCAGCCACCCCACCCGGAGGCAGTGACAGGAAGGCAGATCGAACTTTCACCCGCCGGACCGGCCCCGACAGGCGCCGTGCCGCTCAGCGACCGTCGCGACGTGTTCGCCGGCAGGCGGATAGCCACGCTGCTGTGGCTGGCCGGATGTTGGGGCCGTACTCCGGCTGCTGCGGATGGCCTGCCTGCTGCGGCCGCATGCCCGCTGCTGGGGGTATCCCTGCGGCGCACGCCCCTGCTGCGGGCGCGCGCGCCCTGCTGTTGCGGGTACCCTGGCGGCACGTCCCTGCTGGGGATGGCCCGCATGCTGGGGTCTCATCCCTGCTGTGGATACCGGGCGGCACGCGGCCCTGCTGCGGCCGCATGCCCAGCTATTGCGGATACCCCTGCGGCGGCCGCATGCCCGGCTGCCCGCGCATCATCTGCTGGGCATACGCCATCTGCTGCTGCCCACGCACCTGCTGCTGACCCCGGGCAGGCTGCTGGCCACGCGCCATCTGCGGCCCGCGGCCCGCCTGCTGGGCCTGCTGCCGGGCATAGGCCGCCACGGCCGGGGATCACCGGCCTGCACACGTGCCTGGCCCGAACGGCGCGGACGTGCATCGAAATGGACGTGCCGGATGACGCACCAGGAAGATGGTCAGCGGCAGCACGTACATCCAGTGGAAGGTGTAACCCTCGATGTACGGGTTGGTGGCCGCCGCGATGAACGCACTGGCGCAGCCCGTAAACAGAAACACATCGAAATTGGTCAGCCGGTGGCGCTTCCAGACCTCGAACACGCCCCAGCCATAGCGGATGAACGGCCAGGCATAGATGAACGCGCCCACGAAGCCCACCCGGTAGATGGTGGCCAGCAGCACGATCTCGTACCGCCACGGGAACAGTTCGCTGCGGATGTAGTTGACGCCCACGCCATGACCGGCCCGATGCCGAACGTGGTGATGATGCCCTCGAACAGCGCCCCGGCCTGGTTGGTCCGCTCGGAACCACCGCCGCCCGACAGCTCCTCCCAGAAACCGGTGATGATGTAGAGCACATCCACCTCGGTGAAGGCCGTCAGCAGAATGACGAAAATCACCGCCGCCGCCACCGCAATGCCGATCTGCTTGCCCAGGTTCCAGGCCAGCGTGCCAGCCACCTGCCATAAAATGCCCGGCCGCAGGGCCGCCCCGCCGCCAGGCCGATGGGAATGGAGAGCATCAGCGCCGAGCGGCCCGACGTACCGCCGCCACCACCAGCATGCCCAGGGTGATGAGCAGTTTGCGTCCATGCGGCCGGCCGTCAGCATGGCAAAAACATGGCCGACGACAGGAAGATCAGCGTGCCGTAGACGTGCATCGTCGCGCCGGCATAGCCTTCCTGCAGGTTCACGTTGGCGTTTTCGGGCTCGATGAAGAAGCTCACGCCCTCGGGGCCGAAGTTCAGGAACAGATAGAAGAACAGCGCCACGCTGGCACAGGCCAGAATGGCATTGTTTTCCATGAGGCCCTGCAGGTCGTCGGCGTCCATGACGGCCAGCACGCCGCCCGCGACCAGTATCCACTGGCCGGCGAGACGATGTAGATGAACAGCGTCTGGATGAGCGGCCTCGTTGGAAGCCCTGCTGAGCAAGCCCACCAGCAGTGGAAGACCAGCGTGACCACCGACGGGGCCACGTGCATCCACACCACCCGCATGAAGGCCGGGGTGAAAGTCGGTCAGGCGCCAGCCGATCAGGGCCGTCAGGGCCAGGAACGACACCGAGACCGGCTTGATCGAGTTCGGGACCACCATCGTCAGGAACATCAGGACGAAGAAGGACCACTTGAAACAGACAGCCATCCAGGGCGGTCTGGGAGTATTCTCGGCAGCCATCAGGCTGAGTTCCTCACGAGCAAGAGTTTGAGCGAAAACCCGATTCAACCACCAGAACCGCGTCGGACAAAATCAATTCCTGCAATGACGCGAGCCCATCACTCCACTTCGGCAAGAATATCGACGTTTACTTTGCGCACGTCGAATTTTTCCAGCGCCAGCTGGTAACTGCCTCGCCATGGCGTTCCAGCAGGCCCGGCTCGGTCAGATAGCGTTCCATGGCAGCAGCCAGTGCCTGCGGGTCGCGGGCCGGAATCAGGCAGCCGTTGACATCATCGGTGACGGTTTCGCGGCAGCCCGGCACATCGGTGACGATCACCGGGCGGCCCATGGCCAGTGCCTCCAGAATGGTGCGCGGCAGCCCTTCGGAGTACGACGGCAGCACGCACACACTGGCGCGGGCCACGAACGGGCGCATCCTTCTGCCCGCCCTCGTAGCTGACCACGTCATTGTCGGCCCAGCTGGCAATCATCTCCTCCGGAATGGCATCCGGGGATGAATCCTTGTAACCAATAATGACGAAATGTGCATTGGGAAACTTTTTCTTGACGATTCCGCCGCTTCCACATATCTGCGGATACCCTTGGCCTTCAGCAGACGGGCCGCCAGCAGGAAGGTCACATCCGGCCCCGCGCGGCAGCGTACGCATGGGCAAACTGCTTCAGGTTCACCCCGAGCCGTTGACGATCTTGGTCTTGTGCGCCGGCACGATGCCCGATTCGATGAACATCGCCCGGTCGTCCGGGTTCTGGAAAATGGCGGTGTGTACCGGCACCATGGCCTTGCGGTACAGGGGAGGCCAGCCCCTTCAGGGCATCCCGCTTGCGGCTGCCGCCATGAAGGCAAAGCCCAGCCCGGTGATCATTGGCGCAAGCGCGGGTGCCTCACCCGCGCCAGCCGCACCGCCAGCCCGCCGTACACCACCGGCTTGATGGTGTAGCAGATCAGCACATTGGGCCGCACCCTGCGCAGCACGCGGCGGATGGCCAGCATGGTCTCCATGTCGTGCAGCGGGTTGATGCCGGTACGCTTGAGCGGCAGCGGGATGAAATCGGCGCCCAGGGCGTGGATCTTGTCCAGGACGTCGGGCGTCAGCGGCGCGGCGGCGGCGCGTGTCACCTTGTACCCCCTGGCCACCCAGGTCGAATGAGGATCGGCGCGGAATTCGATCAGGGATTCCGCCATCGCCGATGAAGTGCTCGCTTCAAAAGCAATATCGCCAGTGAGTCAGATTCGAAACTGCCGCACCGCCCGCCGCCCATCCCGGCCGCAGGACGGCAGATCCGGATCGGCTCCCTGCCGCGAGCGTCGGCGATTTTATCAGCGTCCCGGCTGAAACCCCGCAAATCCCCCCAATGCTGGCAGGCTGAAATCCGGCACGACCAGGCGCCTGCATGCATACTCCCCGCCAGCCCCAAAGTGTCGTAATACATAGTGATGCGTAACCCACAGTGCCGGCCCCCTCATTCCGGGGCTGCCATCATAGCATGCAAATCCTCGCCAGGAATCCTTACGTATGAGGGCGCCATGGCGTTACGGGTGTGGCCAACCTATAAAAAAGAGCAACGAACCCGGCGGTATTCTCATTCCCCTGCACGCAAGCCTTTCGGCGTTCGGGGGTGCCGCTATCATGCACCCGTCGAAGGGATGACAAAGAGAAGACCCCGTCCACTCACCTGCGGGAAAGAACGACCCATGACCAAATCCACCACCCCTCCTCCGACATCAGCATCCATCCCAGTGCCATCGTCGATGAAGGTGCGCAGATCGGTGCCGGCAACGGGTATGGCACTGGACCCGTCTGCGGTGGCGCCATTCTGGGTGAGCCGGTGCTCGCTGGGCCAGAACGTCTACATCGGCAACCGTGTCACGATGGGCAACAACGTCCGCGTGCAGAACAACGTCTCCATCTACGACAACGTCACCCTGGAAGACGACGTGTTCTGCGCCCCATGAGTCTTCACCAACGTGCTCAACCCGCGGGCCCCATCTCGCGCAAGCACGAGCACACGCAGCACCCCTCATCCGCCGAGGGCCAGCATCGGTGCCAACGCCACCGTGGTCGCGGCACCACCATCGGCCGCTACGCCTTCATCGCGGGCCGGCGCCGTGGTCTCGCGCGACGTGCCCGACCACGCCCTGATGGTGGGCGTGCCGGCGCGCCGTACCGGCTGGGTCTGCCAGTGCGGCGTCAAGCTGCCTCACCCGCCGCATGCGCGCCACAGTGCAACCGTTCACTGCCCGGACTGCCACACCGGCATATCATTTCCTCGATGCCCGCCGGCCGGTCGATCCGGCCAGGAGGCTCGGCCCGGCCAGCACGCTGCCGCGGGCAGCCAGCCACCGGATCCGGCCTGACACCGCCAGTACCGTCCGGCCCGCACGGGAGCCAGGCGTTTTTGCCCGCGCCTCCATCAGCAAGACGCCCAGCGGCGCCCCCTACAGTGAGGTCCCATCGTGCCAGCTCCTGCAGAACATCGATTTCATCGACCTGAAAAAGCAGTACCTCCGCCTCCAAGCCGAGATCGACGCACGCATGCAGGCCGTTCTCGATCACGGCCAGTACATCATGGGCCCCGAAGTGAAGAGCTGGAGCAGCAGCTGGCCGCCTACGTGGGCGTAAAGCACGCCATCGGCGTCGAGCGACGGCACCACCGCCCTGCAGATCGCCCTGATGGCCCTGGGCGTCGGCCCGGCGACGAGGTCATCACCACCCCGTTCACCTTCATTGCCACGGCCGAGACCATCCGGCCTGCTGGGTGCCACGCCGGTGTTCGTCGACATCGACCCGCCACCTGCAACCTCGATGCCAGCCTGCTCCGAGCGGCCATCACCCGCGCGACAGCCATCATCGGTCAGCCTGGCATGGCCCGGGTGGCCGACATCGAGTACATCAACGCCGTGGCCGCCCGCCACAGCCTGCCCGTCATCGAGGGATGCCGCCCAGAGCTTCGGCGCCACCCGCCACGGCAAGCGCTCGTGCGGCCTGACCACCATCGGCAGCGCAGCTTCTTCCCCAGCAAGCCGCTGGGCTGCTACGGTGACGGCGGCGCGCTGTTCACCCATGACGACGATCTGGCACGCAAGATCTCGCAGATCCGCCTGCACGGCCAGTCGCAGCGCTACGTGCACTCGGCCATCGGCGTCAACGGCCGCCTCGACACGCTGCAGGCTGCCGTGCTGCTGGTCAAGCTGGCCCACTTCGACGAGGACGTGAGGCTGCGTGGCGAGGCCGGTGCGCCACCCGCCGCCTGATCGAACAGGCCGCCCACCCGCACATCCGCACGGTGCCGGGTGGCCGAGGGCAACGCCAGCGTCTATGCGCAGTACACCGTGCTGGTGCCCAACCGGGCGAAGGTCATCGAGGTGCTCAGGCCAATGGCATTCCACCGCCGTGCACTACCCGGTGTGCCTGCACGAAACAGCCCGTGTGCGCCGGCACGCCGCGTGGCCAGCCAGCACTTCCCGCATGCCGAACTGGCGCCGACTCGGTCGATGAGCCTGCCGATGTTCCCGGACATCGACCATGCCCTGCAGGCGCAGATCGTCGAGCACCTGGTTGCCGCCGTCGACAGCACGCTGTAAGCCACCGTGAGCGAGTCAGCACGCCCCGAAGGCACGGGCGCCCGGCGAGGCGCGTCGTGCACGCCCGCCAGCCGCGGTAGCTGCACGCAACAGCAACGGCCTCGCACCCGGCCGGTGGCGGCCCATGACAACACTCACTCGGAGGCAGCGCATCCCGCGGGCTGCCGCCGGCAAACCTGCCACCTCATCCGCCCCCGTCAGGTTCGTACCGTCCGCACGGTCCTGAAGGTACTCACCGGCAGCGCCACGGTTGAGCCATCCGCTGCTGGCCATGCTGCTGTTCACACGCATGGTCAGCGTCGAGGCGCTGAGCATCTCACGCCATCTGGCGAGACGGTCATCTACATTGCCATCGTCCGGCCACGGCGCGCATGGGGTCCTGCTGGTGGCACTGCCGCTGGCCAGCGACCGGCGGCTGGCCTTCCGCATCGGCACTGGCCACCAGCATCGGCGTGGGTGCGCTGCCTCGCTCATCGCCATGGCGCTGCAGACGCTCATCCAGGCGCAGCTGCCCGGCTGGCCGCTGTCGGCCCTCGGTGCTGGTGGGCCTGGGCACCTGGGCACTGGCCATGCAGACGCTGTGGCTGGCCATGGCCGTCACCTCCGGGGCATTCGGTGTGGTCAACCGCATCCGCATCACCTCGGCGGGGCTGACCGCGCTGCTGCAGCTCATCCTCATCTATTTCTGGCCCAGCGGCATGATGCTGATGCTGGGCTTCGTGCTGGGCACCAGCGCGGGCAGCTGGGCGGCCTGGATCGGCCTGAAGCGGTTCCTGCTGGCCCACGACCTGCCCGAAACGCAGTATGCCCAGCACAAGCCCTGCCAGCGACTGGCGCGAGCTGATGCGCACCATGGCAAGACGCCGATGATCGCGCTGCCCTCGGCCCTCATCAACACCGTGGCGCAGCAGATTCCGCTGCTGCTCACCGGCACCCGCTTCGGCGAGCAGCTGCCGCCGGCCTGCTGGGCACCGCCTGGCGGACCATCTCGGCGCCCATGTCGATCATCTCGACCTCGGCGCAGGACGTGTTCAGAACCGTGCCGCCGAAAGAGTTCAACCGCACCGGCCAGTGCCGGGGGCTACAGACAGACACTGCGCCTGCTGGCCATCCTGGGTGTCTTCCGTCGCTCGTGCTCTGTTCTTCTGGGGGCCGGGCTGTTTGCCCTGGTCTTCGGTGAACCGCTGCGCGAGGCCGGAGATCGCCCGCATCTTCGCGCCCCTGCTGTTCATCCGTCTTTGCCAGCCCGCTCGGCTACACGTTCCTGATCGTGCGCCAGGCCAAGAATCGACCTGTGCTGGCGAGATCGGCCTGCTGGCCGTGAGCATCGCCGCCTTCACGCGCCCACCGAGGCCATGTCGGCGTTCCGCTGGTTTCTCGGCAGGGTATGCGGCCCTGTATGGTGTGCGTGCTACTACAATGGCGGGCGGCTGGCGGCCCAGCAGGCGCCCATCAGGCTCAGGCACCTGAAACATCTTCGGTGCGCCGGTCCTCCGGCGCACCCAAGACCAGTTCAAGGATCCACCATGGCGGCCTCCACCTTCAACCCCAGCACACCCAGCGCCATCGCCGGCCGAACTCTTCGATACCTTCTGGTATGGCTCCCTGGCCGCAGAAGCCCAGTTCCTTCGTCACACTGCTGGTCAGCCTGTCGGTGATCTTCCACCTCGGGATGCTGCCCATCCTGTGGCAGAAACCCCGCATCCCAGCATCGTCTCGGACCGGCGCCTCCGCCTCGCTGCTGCTGCTCACCACGCTGGCCGCCCGTCACAGCAGCATCTCCGGTACGCTGGACCACCACTTTCGCAGTGGCCTTCTTCTTTGCCTATCCCACCTTCGCCTGGATCAGCTACAAGGTCTGGGGCCAGTCCAGCGGCGAGCGCGAAGACCTGCTGATGGCGCTGGTGCCCATCATCTTCCTGGGCATGGTGCTGTACTTCGTGGGGGCTGCAGCCCGCAGCCATCGCGTCTACAGGGCATTCGTCATCACCTGGCTGATCATCGCAGCCTACGCGGTGTTCAACGCCCTGCAACTTCGACATACGCCGGGGCCTGTCGGACTCCAGCTCCGAAACCGGCGTCAAGCTCAACTACCAGCTGATGGGTGACGCCTTTGCCATCTGCAGCACCATCCTGGCCCCGCGCATCCGCAACGCCTTCTGGCAGTGGATGTTCATTCTGCTGGCCATTGGCGTGGCCTTCGTCATTCCGTCACGCAGTGCCGCCATGTTCTGCGTGGTGTCACTGCTGGCCATCCCGTTCCTGTCCAGCAGCATGACCATGCGCGTGATGGTGCTGATCGTGGCGGCCTGCTTCTTTGTCGGCTACAAGACCGGCACCTTCGCCACTCGTGTTCGAAGGCTCACGTCGAATCCGTCTTCACCCCAGACGAGCGGGACTCCTCCTGGCAGATCCGCTGAAATCATGAACAAGGGGCCTGATGCTGATCACCAACCGCCCCTTCACTGCCGGCGAGTGGGCGTTCCAGCTCAGCGACCTGAAGTATTCCGCGCTACATGCACAACGGCGCTCGACGATCTGGGCGCAGACCGGCCTGATTCCGTTCCCGCTGTTCGGTGGCCATCTGGTGCACGCTGCTCGGTGCCCTCGTCACCGGCCTGGAGCAGTGGCACGCATTGCCCACGAAACCATACCGGTGCTGATGTTTGCCGCCCTCGAATGGGCACTGTCCCGCAACGTGAGCTTCGTGGCGCTGTTCTTCTGCCTGGGCTTTTGCCTCGGCTGCCCTGGCACAGGGCCCGCTGGCCACGCCGTACGCCGTCACCGCGCCAGCGAGGCGTTTCAGTCACAGCCAGTTCAGCCCACCGGCCAGTTCGCCCATGGTCAGTTCGCGCACAGCCAGTTCGGCCACACCCAGTATGGACGGGCTGGGCACAGCGAGACGGGATCCCTTCCAGGCAACCCGCCTGATCGACCAGGGCGTCGGCTACGGCCAGCAGGGCGCCTATGACCCGCAAGGCGGCTATGACCCACAGATGGATGCCTACGGTCCGCAGGATGCGTATGACAGCAGGCGGTCTTCGACCCGCAAGACGGCTACCACCCGCAGGGTACGCCATGACCCACAACCGGGCTGTACGATCCGCAGGGGCGGCTACCCGCAGGGGCCAGTAGACCCGCAACAGACTACCACGACCCGCAGAGGCATGTACGACCCGCAACCGGGTGCCTACGATCCACAGGGCGCCTGCCCACAGGGCACGTATGACCCGCAACCGGGGGGCTACGATCCACAGGCCATGTACGACCCGCAACCGGGCGCCTACGAGCCGCGGAGCGCCTTTCCAGGAGGTATGGTCGATCCGCAGCGGGTATCCACCACAGGGCGCACATGACCCGCAGCAGGGGTGCCTACCCGCAGGCAGCCCCGGTCCATGGCAGCTACGACCTGCAGAACGCCCTAGGCCAGCTGGCGCCGACACCCTGCAGGCCCCCTGGGAGCAGCCTGCCGATCCCGCTTCCTGGGCGTACCCTGACCGGCGACATGGCCAGCGGCGGCAGCGCGCGCTGCTGGGCACGCCGGGGGTGACCAGGTCCAGCACGGCACCCGGCATTCACGAGAACGGACAGCCGGCCAGCAGGAGCAGCCGCCTCGTCCGGCCGTTCCGGCTTCCCTGCAGATTCTGACGCTCTCCTCCTCATCCCTGCGCTGATGGCACCATGAGCAACAGCGCATCGACCTGCCAAGCCGGCTGGATGCCCCGCCGGTACGCCGTCCTTCCAGCCGCATCTCGCGCCTGGCCTGGCGACTGTAGCGAAAAGCTGCTGCAGCCCTCCCGGCTGGACGACTACCGCCGGCTGCTGCAGAGACGCCCTCGATGCCGGCTACGAAGTGATCGACAACGAGCAGTGGCTGCACGCCTGCGCGCCGGCCAGATCGGGCCGCAGCAGAAGGTGCTGGTCATGCGCCACGACATCGACACCGATCCACGGCTGTCGCTGGACTGGCACCGCATCGAGTCCGAACTGGGCTGCCGCGCCAGCTACTACTTCCGCCAGAGCACGCGGGATGCCGAGGTCATGCACATCCTGGCCAAAAGCCGGCGTGCACGTCAGCTACCACTTCGAGGAGCTGGCCGAGTACGCCAAGCAGAGACCGGCTGCGCTCGCCTGCCGCCGTGCGGAAGCCATGCCCGAGATCCAGGCACAGTTCGTCGAAAACCTGCACGAGCTGCGCCGGGAGTTCGGCCTGCCGATGAACGTGGTGTGCTCGCACGGCGACTGGATGAATCGCTATCTCAAAATGCCCAACCGGGTGCTCACCCACGACGATGGCCTGCGCGCCCGGGCCGGCATCATCAGCGAAACCTACGACGACGAGGTGATGATGCCCTTTGCGGCCTACGTCTCCGACGACGATCCGCCCGCCTACTGGGCGCGCGGCAATCCGTTCGAGCTGATCCAGCAGGGCACCAGCCCGCTGGGCATTCTCACCCACCCCAAACTGTGGCGTTCCCACTGGTCCTCCAACGCCCGCGAACTGACGGTTCGCATCCGCGAGGCCCTGCAGTTCAAGTTCGGAAAAGGCTGGAAATGAAAAAGCGCATCTGCCATATCTCCACGGTGCACCGTGGGGTCGAAATCCGCATCATCCGCAAGGGAAGTGGCCTCGATGGCCGAGGCCGGCTACGACGCCCATGCCGTCATGCCGCCACACCCGAGGAAGTGGCCGAGGCTGCCCGGCTGGGCGTCACCATCCACCCGCTGAAAGAGCGCAAGGGACCCGCATCGCGCGGATGACCGCCAAGATGTATGAAGCCTGGAACACCGCGCGCAAACTCAAGGCCGAGATCTACCACTTCCACGACCCCGAACTGATCCCGCTGGGGCTGTTCATGAAACTGTGCAGCCACCGCATCGTCATGGACGTACACGAGGACCTGGCCAGCCAGGTCCTCAACAAGCACTGGATCCCGCTGCCCATCCGGAAACTGGTCGGCAGGATCGCCCGCGGCTGCGAGCGCATCGGTGCGCGCTTCTTCGACGGTGTGGTCACCGCCTCGCCCACCCAGGCCACCTTCTTCCAGGACGTGGCCCGTCCGGGCCAGCTCTACACGCTGCACAACTACCCGCTGCTCGCCGAGCTGGGGCTCGACCCCGACAAGGACAACACACCCGCGCCGCGGCCGTCCACCCACGTGGTCTATGCCGGAGGTCTGTCGCGCATCCGCGGCATCATCGAGGATATGGAGGCCGTCGAGAAGGCCAACGTCAAGCTGATCATGGCCGGCAGAATTCAAAGAGCGACGCCGACAAGGCCGGAAATCACTGCCATGCCTGGCTGGAAGCAGGTCGAATATCTGGGCTGGGTCGAGCGCGACGGCATCCGCAACGCCCTGGAGCGCAGCTTTTGCCCGGCCTGATGCACGCTCTACCTCACCCCAGCCACCTCACCGCCGAGCCGATCAAGCTTTTCAGTACATGGCGGCCACGGCATCCCGACCATCTGCTCGCCCATTTCCCCAACTGGACGGCCTATCTGGAAAAAGCGCATGACGCCGGCGTGATCGTCGATCCGAAGGATGTCGACGCCGTGGCGAAAAGCCATCATCGACCTGCGACAACCCGGAACGTGCCCGCCAGATGGGCATCAACGGCCAGAAGGCCGTGATCGAGACACTACAACTGGGGACGCAGGCGGCGATGCGGGAGATGTACCAGAAGATCCTGGACAACGCCTGACCCTTCCGGTGCCGGAGGGCTGCCGGACCCTTTTCCACTACCGGACCCTGGCCGCTGCCGGACCTTCGCCACTATCCCGGATCTTTGCACTGCGGACCTTTCCCCGGCAGCGCAATCCCCACAGAGCTGACGTTTGCCAGCCACCAGCCCGCCGGAACCGCCGTACAGAACATCCGGCGGCAGCGAAAGAGCAACGTTCGCAGCGCGGCGCTCTCTCAACCGACCGCCGGTATCGGTGCAGCCAGCAAAAACGTTACCAGCGTCGGCACACAAAGCTACAGGGCGCCCTTCAGGGGCGCTATGATCACCTGTCGGCCTGATAATTCACAACAATTGGCAACCTGCGGTGCTGCAAGGAACCATCAAAATGAAACTGGCACTGCGTCCACCTCTCCTCCTCCCGGGCGGTGAACTGCCTCAGTCACCTCCCGCACCATCAGTACCCGGACCGATGTTTTTGCAACACCCTGCCTAGACTGAAAACCGTGACCAATTCCCTTGACTTTCCGTCGGGATGCGGCAGTCCCCCATCACGGTCCATTCCTCGCAACAGGAATGGCTTCAGTCATGCACCTCCTGCGCAAAACCACATTCCGTCTGTCTGACCGGGCTTTCCCTGGCCGTCTTCCCATGCTGAGCTGCTCCCTACTCATGTCGCTGGCCCTGGCCGGCTGCGGCGCCGGTGACGATCCTCACGCCCTGACCTCGACCCAGGCCCAGAAGCAGTCTTCTGCCCAGGGCGAAATGCTGGCTCAAACCGAAGCACGGCCCGACCGAAGCACTGGCGGACCAGCGCCACGCTCAGGGGCCGAGGAAGAAGCCCACATCGCCGCTGCCTCCTTCGAGCAGATGGCCGGCGAGCGCCCGCACATCGTCACCTCCGTACCCAACGAAGAGAACTTCGACTGGAACGGCATCGACGCCTGGATGGCGAACACCCTCTCCTGCGATGACCTCGGGCGGCAGCCTGCTGGGTGACGCCGACCATTCGGTGGACGTGTTCGTGGATGAATTCGGCAGCGTCCTGCGCCGCACCACCGGGCTCCTCATGGCCCGATGCCTCCGCCCAGACCCTGAACAACCCGGGGGCTACCACCACCGATGCCGCGGCCACGACCTCGGTCACGGCCCGCCACCCGCGTCCGCGCCCCTACCGGCCGGCAGTGATGCCGACCTGCCCAGCTGGGCGCGGGGGCAGCGACTACAACGTCAGCCCAACGACCCGGGCAGCAAACCGGCCGCAGGCAACAGTGCCTCGAACGGCGGCAGCACGTCGAATGATGGCAGCGCATCGAACGGCAATGCCGGCAGCAATCACCGCGAGGCAACACCAGCAAGCCCACCACCCGACGGCAGCCGCCACCAGCAGCAGCAACGGCAGCACGGCAACGGCAGCCAGTCTGCCGGCACGGGCAGCAACACCGCCCAGCCGCCAGCCGCAACCGTCTGGTCACGGCCACCAACCTGCAGCTGGATTCGCCGGTTCAACCGCCTCTACGGTCCGGGCGTGTTCAGCAGAATGCCCTAGCCAACACGGTCATCGGCAGCTACCGCAACCGCAACACGGTGGTGTCGAACCGCTTCCGTGCCACCGTCAACGGTCAGCTCAACAGCGTGCGCCTGTACTGGCAGAGCGGTCTGGGCTATGCGGGCGGCACCGGAGGCGTCATCCGCCTGAGCCTGTACCCGGACGACGGCAGCTCCGCACACCTGCCCAACCTGAAGGCAGCCCCGCTGGCCAGCGGCACCTTCACCCCGGACTCAAGCCGGGCGACAAGCCGAAATCGATCTTCCCCGAAATCCGGATGGACAAAAAGAGCGGCAACATGGTGGCCGGCCGTCTCTACCACCTGGTGATGGAGAACATCGACCCCAATGCGCACGAAAACTTCATCAGCAGCAACAACAGCATCACACCGCAGAAGAATGGCCGTCCGGCCCGCTGGCTGAACACCATCGACTGGTCCACGCTGATGGGCCTATCGCCCGCGCGGTTCCACCCGCGACTTCAGCTGGACCAACCTGACCGAGGTCGGTTCAGTGGCAACATCTTCTCGCCCATCCTGCAGCTCTCGCTCACCAATGTGGCCAGAGCCAGGGCGTATCGGACATGGAAGGCGGCACGGTCGACAACAAGCTGATCTACACCGCCACGGCCCAGAAGCCCATTCGCGAGCACTTCACCCGCGCAGCGACAAGCGCATCTCGGGCATCTCCTTTGCCACCGCCGCCTCGGTGGCGGGCCGGCTGCAGTGGCGAATTCTGGACGGCAACACCGAGCTGGCGTCGGGCTACGTCAACGAAAACCGTCCGAACTACAACCCGATCAGTCCAGCCCAGCTACAAGGTCGGCAATTTCAAGTGGTGCGACATCACGCTGCCGCAGGATGTGGTGATGAAGGGTGGGCGCGCCTATGAGCTGGGTTCCGTCCCGAAGGCAACAGCCAGTGGAAGTTCGGCGACCACCGCAACGGCTCCTCCTACGGCTACACCTGGCCTGCCGCCTTCACCGAATCGCAGGCGCAGCTGATGCTGGGCGGCCGCTGGATCGGTTCAACCACTGGAACCACGCCCAGAACGGTTCGGGCGCAAACTGGCCGGTGGTGCTGCATCTGGCCCCCTGAACCAGACAGGCCTCTGGCCCCACGGTACCGAACGGACCGTCCCCTGACCCCCGGGACCAGACAGCCTGAAGGCACCCCGAAGTCCCGTTCACCGGCGAGCTTCGAAACGCCTAAGCTCGGTACACCCGCACATGGGGTACCGGTTTGTTGGGTCTTCGCGGATCAGTGTGGGTGCAATCGGGCGTTTTCGGGTAGTGGAGGCAGGAAACTGGCAATGACCTTGAGCCTCAGATACTCCTCATCCCGGTATCCGTAAGCACTGCGCTGAATGACCCGAATCTTGTTGTTCAGCCCCTCCACCATCCCCAGACTGACCTTGTTCTCGGGGCGGCAGTAGGCGGCAATGCCATCCCAGTGCCGCTCGATCATGTCGGCAAACTTCCTGTACGGCCCAAGACGCTGCCAGCGCAGGCTCTGTTTCCAGCGCTCGAAGAATGCCCGGGCACCGCGCTCGGTTCTGTAGCTCCACAGCTGCGAAACGATTCCTTCAGCAGATAGGCCGTGTTCAACCGCCGATTGGCTGCCAGCAGCTTCCTGAGTGCCTGCCGGCCTTCCAGCGTCAGGTTTTCCTGCGCCGACAGCAGCGTATAGCGCTGCCCCTTGATCCACGACCTGTCCTTGCCCTGCAGACGCCTGTACTCGTCGCGCCTGACCTGATCAAGCGCATTCGAGAGATGTCGCAGGATGTGGAACTTGTCGAACACGATCTCTGCGTTGGGGGCCTTGTCGCGCACCGCGTTGCGAAAACGGGCGCCACATGTCGATCACCACAAGCTCGATGCCATCGCGCCTTTGCCCCCAGCTGGGCGAAGAACTGCTCCACATCGGCTTGCGTGCGCCCGTTGCCGCCCATCCATATCGGTCTGCCCTGGTCCAGATCACTGACCACCACGCGATAGTCGTGCCCCTTTCTGACCGCTATCTCGTCAATGCCTATCGCTCTGGGTTTGAGCCGGCCGGCACGACGAACCTGCTCCTGCATGTACAGCTTCGACAGATCCTTCACCGTGCTGTCGTGAAGCCGCTCCAGCTCTGCCACGGCCTTGTTGCTCATGCTCGTGCACAACCTGCCGACATGCAGCGCAAAAGCGTTCGGTGTAGCGCGGATTCTGCGCCAGCCAGTCAAGCCGTTCTACATGCACGCCGCCGCACCCTGAACAACGTACCCGCCAGCGCTCGAACTCCAGGTACACCACCCAGCCTGCCACCCGAAGATCCCGCACACGGCACGTCCGCTGGTCGTAACGTCCCTGGCAGCGCTGCCCACAATTTGAGCAAATGGCTGTTTTTTTCGGCGTCTCAGCTGTACGACCCTCGCCTTGGGGTCTCCAAAGATTCCCTTCAACTTCGCCGATGCCACGAAGCCGGGAACGGACAAAAGCTCCCTCAGACTGCGACCTGTTTTCATGCACAGCACCTCGATCCAGTGTCGATGCACGATACGACATCATCATCTGCGCTGTAAAGCCCTTGATTTCAGGCATCAAACGCCGATTTCGGCCTCCATCTCACCCACACTGATCCGCGAGGCCGGTTTGTTTTTGGTGACGGTGCAAAAGACCCTCCTGCACAACCACGGGCACGGGTGGATCAGCTTTACCTGAGTGCGCGTATGGATTCATTCGCCCATCTTCGCGTGCCCGGGACAGGGCGGCTGCAAGATCCTCGATGGCTTCAGAGGCTCCCAGGGTACTGTCAACCCGGCCATACATGACCAGAGTCCGGGAATGCTCCATGGCTGTTGCCCAAAAATCAAATAAAAGAAATTTTCATTGACGATATGTAACCTAATATTGTTTTGGTGCTACGTTGAATGCTCATGGTTAGCTCAAGGAGCATCCACATCATGCGACACATCCATGGCTCGGCATTCACCTCACTGGCCGGTGCACGGCTGACCCGCACCGCCCCACTTCTCCTGGTCCTGATGCTGTCCGCCTGCGGCAACGACAGCGAAAGCCCGGGCACGGCCAGCAGCAAATCCGTGCACGGCCAGACTGTTTCGGGCATCGTTCAGCCCGGCACACCAGAGGCCGGCGCACAGGCGGTATCCCCTGCACACGACGACCTGCACACCAAGGCACTGGTCCCCGCCAATGGCAGCATCACCCTTACATCCGGCGCATTCGGCAAGCTCTATGGCCCGGGCGTCTTCAAGCAGGACGCGCTCGCCAACACGGTGGTTGGCGTTCAGGGGCTGCCACGAGACAGAAGGTGTCGAATCCGCTTCCGCCCAGCACAACGGACAGATCAGCAGCGTGCGCATCTACTGGCAGGCGGGCAAGGGTTATGCATCAGGAACGGGCGGTACGGTTCGCCTGTGCATCCTGCCGACGATGGCAGCAGCCGGCATCTGCCCAATCTCAACGCAACACCGCTTGGTACGGCCTGGTACAGTCCGGGCGCGGCACTTGTCGGCAGGGAAAACCCATCTCCGCCGATGCATGGTTCAGCGGCACGCAGGCGCTGAAGGCCGGGCAGATCTATCACCTGCTGGTGGAAAAACCTCGATGGCTCGCCCGCCAGCAATTTCATCAGCAGTAACAATGTCATCACCGTTCGCCCAGAACGGCCGCCCCCTCCCGCTGGGTAGCCACGACGGACTGGGCCACCCTGCTGGGCACCCGGCGTCATGGCACCAGTGCCGGCTTCAACTGGTGTGACCTCACCGTCAACGGCTCGAGCGGCGACAACTATTACCACGCCCATCCTGCAGCTGAACTGCAGCACCGGCGCCGTACAGAACAATTCCAACATGGAGGGCGGCGCTTCCGATCGAAACAGGTCTTCACCGCCAGTGCCAGCCAGCCGGTGCGCGAGCAGTTCCGCCGTCCGGCACCAGACGGGTCTCTGGCCTGTCGGTGGCCACATCCGCCTCGGTGGGTGGCCAGCTGCGCTGGCGCATCGTCGAAACGGCAATGAGCTGGCCAGCGGCGCCATTTCGCAGTGGAGCCCCAACTACCGTCAGGTGGCCAGCCGTTCGGGCAACCGCGTGACCAACTACCAGTGGTACGACATCGACCTGCCGCGCACCATCACCTTCCGTGTCGGCGGCACCTATGACGTGGAGTTCCTGCCCCAGGGGCAGCAGCCGGTGAAGTTTGCCGACCAGCGCAACGGATCCGATTACGGTTTCCGGTGGCCGGCTGCCTTCACCGAATCGAAAGCGCAGCTCAAGCGGGGTGGCCGGTGGAAGGGGCGCCTATCACTGGGACTACAACCAGAACCGCAATGACGCCAACTGGCCCGTGGTCCTGCACCTGAACTGATCAAACCGGCCAGTCCGACTGGTCGTGATGGTGTGCGAGACAGCGGTGCCCGCACGCCTCCCGTACACCCGCCGTCAATGGCTCCGTCCGGCATCCCAGCATGCCGGACCCACTGCTTTTCCGCGCGGCGATAGCCTGCCACGCGCGGCGTTCTCTGGCTGGGTCGGCACCTCACGGGCCAGATCATCGTACGTATCCAGAATCTTTCTGACACATCGTTACCAGCCAGAGCACCGGTCACTGGCGGGCACTGAACAGCCAGAAAAATGGCCGCAGTATCTCCAGCGGCTACCTGCAGCTTTGGATCGGGCTTTGCCCATCCATTGAATATTGCAACGCAACATTACGCCATCATGCTGCGATCTGCTGTAGTAACAAGCGTCTTTTACCATCTACTTATGGCTTTTTATCGTAGTTCACCGCATGACAGGCACTTCAAAAATCTCTGATGCTGCAATGCACATACCGAACGAACACCCTCACCCGCCAGGAACAGACAAAACATGAAGATCATAAATAACTACTATTTATATCCATACACTACCTGCGGGCTTTTGTTTGAGCGTTATACTTCCGCTCGCTTTTCGTAACTTTTGTAATTCATTGGAAGAGCTGCAACATAGTGCAGCATTTTTGACAACACCCCCTATGCAACAAAAACAAATCGCGCTAGCAGCACCGGTTCTGGCTGCCCTGATCCTCACCGCCTGCGGTGGCTCTGAAGAAGGTGGCAGCACGGCCTCCAGCACCAGGCCGTGACCGGCAGCGTCATCTCCTCCCGGAAACCCTGGCATCGACCGATGCCGCGCAGAGCGGCAGCACGCAGGACTCCCAGGCTGGCAGCCTGCAGACCAAGGCCATCATCAGCGGCACCCACAGCCTGACCTCCGGCACCATCAACCGTCTCTACGGCCCCGGCGTCTACAACCAGGACGCGCTGGCCAACACCATCGTGGGCGGCCCCAACAACCAGAAGGTGTCCAACCGCTTCCGGGCCCAGCACAACGGCTACATCACCAGCGTGCGCCTGTACTGGCAGCCGGGCCGTGGCTACTCGTCGGGTAACGGCGGCACCATCCGCCTGCGCATCATGCCCGATGCCGGCGGCACGCTAACCTGAACGCCGCCGCACTGGCCACCGGCTACTACAGCCCGGGTGGCGCAGCCTACGGCAGCAAAGCCCATCTTTGCCGACGCCCACCTCACCAGTAGCCGCAACGTGCAAGCCGGCCAGATCTACCACCTGGTGCTGGAAAACGTCGACGGCTCACCCACGTACAACTACATCAGCAGCAACAACGCCATCACCATCGGTGCCAATGGTCGCCCCTCGCGCTGGATTGCCCCGTCCGACTGGGCCACGCTGCTCAACACCCGCGGCCGCTGGCTGGACCTGACCACCAACCCCTCCAGCAGCAACAACTACTACGTGCCCATCCTGCAGCTCAACTACAGCACGGGGGCCGTGCAGGGCAACTCCAACATGGAAGGCGGTGCCACCGACCCCAAACAGGTCTTCACCGCCAATGCCAACCAGCCGGTGCGCGAGCAGTTCCGCCCGTCCAGCACCAGACCGGGTCTCTGGCCTGTCGGTGGCCACATCCGCCTCGGTGGGTGGCCAGCTGCGCTGGCGCATCGTCGAGAACGGCAATGAGCTGGCCAGCGGCGCGGGTTTCGCAGTGGGCCCCAACTACCGTCAGGTGGCCAACCGTTCGGGCAACCGCGTGACCAACTACCAGTGGTACGACATCGACCTGCCGCGCACCATCACCTTCCGTGTCGGCAGCACCTATGACGTGGAGTTCCTGCCCCAGGGCAGCAGCCAGTGGAAATTTGCCGACCAGCGCAACGGGGCCGACTTCGGCTTCCGCTGGCCCGCCGCCTTCACCGAGTCGCAGGCCCAGCACCGCCGTGGTGGCCGCTGGATCAACGCCTACCACTGGGACTACAGCCAGAACCGCGGCGGCTCCAACTGGCCGGTGGTGCTGCACCTGAACTGACCATGAGCCTGCTGCCACAGGCATGACGGGCGGGGAAACGGGCTGATCATGGAATCCCCGCCATCCTGCGTGACCTTCGTGGACCTCCGAGGCGCCCCCGGGCGCAGCCAGCAAGGCTGAATCACGCAGTAAAAAAGCGCCGCCTGAAACCTCCTCAGTGCGGCGCTTTCGCTGCATCCGGTACGGGCCGGGATTCATGGCAGAACCGGATTCGCTGACAACCGGCAGCCGTGCCCGGGTACCGGGCCGTGTTGCAGCAAAGGCCCGTCAGTCCAGAATCAGCCGGGGCACATCGAACACCTCGGCGGCCTTTTTCTGGATTTGCGTTCCCCGCACCAGGGCCAGTGCGCGAACATGGTTTCGTTCACGTAGTCGCGGATGGCCTGCTGCGAGTGATACTCGTACAGGGCGTCGATTTTCTTCTGCAGCTGCTGTTCGGTCGGCGTGACGAAGCAGCGGTGCGAAAACTCAGGTTGTTCCAGGCCAGCTCATGAGGCCAGGATGGTGGTGCGCTTGAAGGCCCGGAAGCCTTCGTCGGCAATGGTCTTGTGGTCCTGATGCGTATCGGTGGCGCTGGGCACGAACACCAGATCGGGCCGGTACTCGCGGTTCAGGCGAATCATCGTGTCCAGCACACGCTGGCGGTTTTCCGGGAAGGTGCGCACCTTGAGTCCAGCACCAGCGCGTCTTCCTTCTTCACGCCCAGCTTCTGGGCGGCATTGACGTTCTCGGTGCGCAGCACGTCGCGCGCAAAGCCTGCGGGCACGGAATCTTCTGCGGCCGAGAGGCCACGGTCACCACGCGGTGGCCTTCCTCGATCAACCGGGCCGCCGTACCACCACAACCCAGTTCGGTGTCGTCGGTGTGCGGTGCCAGCACCAGGACGGTGCCTTTCTTGCCCTCGGGCATCAGTTTTTCTATCTGCATTGTTTTTGTTGCTTCAGTGATCAGTCGGGGCATTCTGCAGCAGGCCCCGCTGAAAGAAAACCAAAAAAGTCCTGAGCGCCGTTCATTGCCCGGAGCACCAGACCTGTTGCCGGGGGAACCCGACCTGTCGACGGAGACACCGGACGGGGTACCGCCCGGTGCGCGATGGCATGATCGCGCAGATGCCTGTGTCGGCCGGCAGGGCAGGGTGAGGCGAAGCGCGGAACAGCCCGGGACGCGTCCCCTGACACGGCTCAGGACGGCGCCACACCCGGCCCGACGCGGTCGTCTCCGGGCCGGCGCTCGGCCATCACGTCCTGCACCACGTCCATCACCAGGCCGGCCGAACGTTCACGCGAGAAGTCGCGCGAGGCTTCCAGCGCCTTCTGGCCCAGTGCCTTCGTCAGTGCGGGATCATCGGCCCAGTTTCTGGATGGCATTGGCCATGTCTTCGGGGTTTTTCGGGCGGCACGTTGATGCCAAAGCCGTACTCGTCCACCAGCCCGGTGGCCTCACCGGCCGGCAGACTCATGATGACGGGCATGCCCATGGCCAGCGCCTCGAGGTCTTGGACGAGATGGTGGCCCTGAAGAGCGGCCGGTCCTTCATCATCACGATGGCGGCATCGAGCAGGCTCCACACCGCCGGCATGTCGGCCTGGTCGAACGGGGGCAGCAGCTTCACGTTGGTCAGCCCCTGTTCCTGGATGGATTTCTCCACCTCGTCATACTCGGCACCGGCCCAGCCAGCATGATCACGATGTCGTCACGGCCCCGGTCACGCAGCACGACCGGCATCCACCGCCGTCTGCACGCCGGCGCCCATGCCGATGGTGCCGTAGTAGCCCACCACGAACTTGCCCTGCAGGCCGAACTTCTCGACGAAGGTGGCATCCTTGGGCCGCGGGGTGAAGCGGTTGGTATCGGCACCGTTGCGCACCACGACGATCTTGTCGGACGGAATGCCCCGGTCCACCAGGTCCTGCTTCAGACCTTTGGTCACGGCGATCACGCGGTCGGCCGCGCGATACATGCTCATCTCCATCCAGTACAGCGTCTTGATGGCGATGCCTTCCTTCATGGCGCCCACGGCCACGATGGAGAGCAGGCCACAGGTCACGCAGCTCGAAAATCCACGGCAGCCGGCGCAGGCGCGACACCACCACCCGCCACGGCGCAGAAGAACTGCGGCGAGGTGGTGATGAGAATGTCGGGCCGTTTCTGGAACATGGCCACGATGCCGCCCGTGACCATGAACGACACGTAGTCGAGGATGCGCTTGAGGAAACCCTCGTTGGCGGCAATGTAGCTCTTGACGCGGATGACGGTCAAGCCCCCCATGTCTTCCTTCATGTACCAGCGGTTGGTGTAGCCGGCCAGGGGCTTGCCCTGCAGGGAAGTTGGGGGCGGTGGTGATGATGGTGACCTGTGCCGTCCTTCACCCAGCAGGGAGACGTGCTCCCAGGTCCGCATGGCGGGCACATTGCGCTCGGGCGGGAAGTTGTCGGTCAGAAAGAGAATGTTCAGCTTGGGGGATGCCATGATCGAACCCGCCCTCGAAAAAGATCAGCGCTTGAAGGTCATCTGCGGCATCTTGACCAGCGTGGCCGCGATCTTCTCGCCGGCATCGCCGTTGCCGTAGTGTTCGCGGGCATCGCCGCGGGTACCCACGCGCGAGGCGCACAGCTCGGCAAAAGGCTTTCGGGTCTTCCAGCGGGGCCAGGGGTGTTCCAGCCGGGAATCGACCAGCTCAGTCCACTCAGTTTCGTCGCGGAAGGTGACGCACGGCACCGCGTGGAAGAAGGCCTCGCGCTGCACGCCGCCCGAGTCGGTGACGATCACGCCGGCGCGCGCTCCAGACGCACGATGTCGATGTAGCCGATGGGCTCGACGATCTTGAAGTTGGCCGACTTCGGCTGAAGCCCAGGGCATCCACGTGCTGGCGGGTACGCGGATGCAGCGGCAGAGATGACCGGCAGTTTTTCGGCCAGCGGGTCCAGCCCTCCATCAGCACGCGCAGGCGTTTGGGGTCGTCGGTGTTGGCGGCGCGGTGCACGGTGCACAGCACGAACCTGCCGGGTTCCACCCGAAGGTTTCCAGCGCCTTCGATTTCTGCTCGGCCACCTTGGCCATCTGCAGGGCGCAGTCGTACATCACGTCGCCGGGCTGCTCGACGCGGTCGCCGGTGATGCCTTCGCGCGCCAGGTTGGCCGTGGACACGTCGGTGACCGAGAAGTGCACGTCGGTAATGTGGTCGGTCAGCACGCGGTTGATTTCTTCCGGCATGCGGTTGAACGAACGCAGGCCGGCCTCGACATGGGCCAGCGGGATATGGATTTTGGCGGCGGCCAGCGCACCGGCCAGCGTGCTGTTGGTGTCACCGTAGACCACCACCACATCGGGCTTCTCTTCCAGATGAGAGCTTTTCCAGCGCTTCGAGCTGGCGGCCCGTCATGGCGCCGTGGCCACCACCGCCGATGTGCAGGTTGAAGGCGGGGGCCGGCATGCCTAGCTCCTGGAAGAACACATCGGACATGTTCTGGTCGTAGTGCTGGCCGGTGTGCACGATGCAGTGTTCGACATCCGGATACTTTTTCAGGGCCTGGCTGACGATGGCCGCCTTGACGAACTGGGGCCGGGCACCGACAACCGAAAATGCGCGTCTTGGACATTTGTAACGTCTCTCGCAAACGGGGAAGGATCGCCATGAATATAGCCACCCTGTCCGTCGCGTCAACCAAATATCCGGTCACTGTGCCAACTATGACAGCTCTTTTCCCAAAAAACAGTCACTTGGGTATTGTTGTCCTGATACAACAGGTTTCGTGACATTAAATGTGATTCATTATTATGAATAATGAATGTATCAATCGTATATCCGGACCCGGACGAACGGCAGAACCCGGCCGGGCAAGGGTGCCCTCTGCGAAAGTCTGTGAGTGCTTTGAACTCAGGGCCGGGATGAGCCAGAAGGCGCCGTTTGGCGGCAATAGCAGCGCCATTGGCGGCAAGCGGCAGCACACTGGATCGCCGGGCATAGGAAAAAAGTGCCGCAGGACTTTGCAGAGGCCAGAGAGCTCATGCCAGGTCAAGCGAGGCAGGGGCCATCGCAGCCCCGCAGGTGGCGGGTTCTGCTGCGCTCTACTGGATCTGCCAGCTGTAGAGGTGGTTGTTGGAACCGAAGTAGATCCGGCCGTTGGCGGCGGCGCTCCCCACGGTGATGCGCATCGGTGACTGCACCACCCGTGCCAGCGTATGGGAGGCGGTATCCAGCCGGGCGATGCGTCGTGGGAGCAGCACATGAACGGTCTCGGCACCGCCCGCGCCCGCCGTCTTCACGAAGGCGCGCGTGCCCTGGGCAAACACCGCCGCCGTACCCAGCTGACGGCTGAAGTTCTTCGCCGAGACCACCTGATGCGTTTCGGGTTGAAGGCAAACAGGTCCACGCTGTCGGCAATGCCGTAGACCAGGCCGTCCGGTGCCACCACCAGGTCGGTGATGGTCCGCGCGCCCTTGACGGGTGTACCGTGCCAGCTCACCTGATGGGTGTTCGGATCCATCAGGGAACAGCTCGCCCGAGTCTCCACCCTTGGTCACGCCGCCGGTACCGGGCTTGACCGTGGTGCCCCCCAGCAGGGTGCCGTTGGGCAGCTCGATCAGCGCCTGCACCGAATGGTCGGGAATCAGCTGGGTGTGGTCGATGGCGGCCCGGTCGCCGTTGATGCGGTTCCAGAACACCATGCCCCCGCCGGTCATGCCGTACTCGGGTGTCCCCGCCATGACCATCAGCGCACCCTGAGCGCTGGGGCCAGCAGCGCATGCGACCGGTTGATCGACAGATTGGCCTGCAGCACGTCGTTGTATTCGTTCTGGCCGTCGTTCTTCTCCTGCAGCAGCTCGCCATCCGGATAGGCGCCCACGTAGAGCCGCTTGCCCACCGGCACCATCACGTTGGGCTGGCGGTTCACCCGCTTGCTGTCGAAAGTGCTGCCTTGCGCTGCAGGCAGCATGAAGGTATCATCGGAAGCGGGTGCCACCACAGACGGTACCGTCTTCCATCGTGCAGACGAAGGTCAGCGACGCCCCTTCGGTGCGGTGTAATCGAGGCCACTCCTGGTTCTGGCCATCCGGCGAACGGGTGACCAGCCGGCGCGTGTGCATGTCGATGTCCACCAGCCGGCGGCCCGACGGGAAGTTGCGGTCGGTCAGGTTCTGTGCGCCCGTCTTCAGGCTGGACGCGGCCGTCTTGTCATTGGGGCCGAGGCCGGTAGCCTTGCCATTGGACGGGATGTAGCGGCCATTGCCATTGCTGCCATACACCACATTGGTGTCGAGCCTGCGTCACCACGGCCTGCCCCGAAATGCGCTGGGGCGTCGGGATCAGCGGCTGCGCGCGGTACGGGAGGTCGGGTTGAAGGCATAGATCTGCGAGGCCGCCATGCCGGTACCCACATACACCCAGCCCTGCTGGTCCACGGCAATGGAGCGCGGATACTGCGCCCACGATTCATTGGCCACGGCGCCGTACTCTTCCACGGCGCCACTGTCCGGCGTGTGGGCCACCAGCTGGTTGTTCGGATAGGGTAGCCGCCAGATGCGCCGCCCCCATCCTCCGTCAGGCTCATGGCCGTCTTGCCCTGGGTCTGGCCGACGAAGCTGAAGCGCTTCGTTGCCACGTCGAATTCGATGAAGTAGTTGTTGAACAGCGTATAGAAGCGGTTCTTCGATGACAGGTAGACCGCCGCCGGTTCATCGCCATTCGGGTCGAACGGGGTCTGGAACTGTTCGGTGGCCCCGGTGGTTGCGTTGACCATCATCGGCGAAAAACCGCCGCGCCAGTCCTGCAGCCAGGTCAACTCACATCCTCGCCCGCGGGACCGGTGGTCGATACGATGCCGCGCGTCTGCGCCACCTGCGTGGGCACGCCATGATCGGCAAAGCCGGCCGCCTGCAGCTGGGCCGCATCGGGGGCCGCCGGCGTGGGATCGGCGGCAGCGCCGCCCGCAGCCGCGCTGCCCCCCTGCTCGGTGGCCTGGGTGTTCTGCTGGCCCTGGCCTTCGGTACTTCCGGTACTTTCGGCGTCGGCACTGTCGGACGATGCATCCCTGGATGCCGCCGCCAGGGCGCCCGAGGCCAGGCCAATGCCCACGGGCAGCATCAGCGCCGCCAGAAAGGCAGCCAGGGGTCGCAGGCCGGCACGCGGCGCAGGCACACGCGTCCGGCGGTCATCCAGATCGAAAGGCATAGGGCAAACCGTCACTTGAGTTCAAAGGGAACGGTCGGTCTATCGGCACATGTAGAAAGCACCGACAGATAATCAGAAAAAACGATCACAAAGACCAACGCGTATTTACAATATCACCTGACAATTAAATAAATTTATCTTGTCATAACGGCATCGAGCGTCAATGCAAAACAAGTGGCACGGATCTGCGGAAAAATTCGCAGTCCTGCCCGTCACGTCAAGCCGAGGCATGCACCTTCACAGGGACGCCCACGTTTTTCCCACAAGGGGATGCCAGCCCACCATGAGGCCATTCGTCGATGAAGGATGGCCTGCACCCAACGATACAGGGAGCCCGTATGTGCCATGGACCGGTCTGCCCCGCGTGCAGGTTCCGGCCGCGTGCCGATGGGGCGTCATGTACCGGCAGACACCGTCATGTACCGGCGGGTACCGGCGAAGTTCACCGCAGGCCGGTACCGGCGATCAACCCTCAAAGAACCCGATCTGGATGGCGGCATTTTCGGTGGGCATGCGCCTGAACCCCCCCTTGGCATAGCGGATCCAGCGACCCAGCACATAGGACAGCAGCAGGTCGGCACGGGCGCCGGCATCGGTATCGGGAGGCAGGTGCTCCTGCACCATGGCGGTGCGGAAGCGCACTGCTTGAGCGACAGTTCCAGCCGGTCGAGCAGCTGGTTGATGCGCACCTGCAGCCGGTCGTCCTCGTTGATGAGCGCATCGCCCACCAGCACGCGGGTCATGCCCGGGTTGCGCTCGGAGAAGGTCAGCAGCAGGTTGAGGATCTGCTGGATCTGGCTGAGGGCGTCCTCTTCGTCGCGGGTGATCTGGTTGATCAGCCCGAACAGGGTGGACTCGATGAACTCGATCAGCCCCTCGAACATCTGCGCCTTGCTGGCAAAGTGGCGGTACAGCGCCGCCTCCGACACCTGCAGCCGCGCGGCCAGGAGCCGCCGTGGTCACCGTTCGCCCTGGGGCTGCTCCAGCATCGGCCAGGGGCCTGCAGGATCTGCAGCCGGCGCTCGCCCGGCTTGGGCCGCTTGCGGCGCGGACGCTCGGCCACGGCTTCCGGCGCCGCAGCTCCCGATGCAGCGCCCCCGATGCAGCAGCTCCCCGACGCAGCCGTCTCCGCTGCAGCTGTACCCTGTGCAGCCTGCCCGCGCGCGACTGCGCCCTGCGCGGTGGCGTCCTGAGCAACCGGCCCTGAGCAGCCGGCTGAGCAACCGCCTCCTGCGCAGCTACACCCTGTGCAGCAGTGCCCTGTGCAACCGCCCCCTGTGCCGGGAAGGAGGCCGGCGCGACCACTGCGCCCGGCACGCCCGCAACCGCACCTGCCACCGCGGGCTGGCCTGCGTGGGAAGAGGCGGAAAGGAAGGGATTGGCGGGATCAGTCATGCGCAGTCAGAAGAGTGCAGCGGGCCACGGCCCTGAAGCGTCGCGAGGGTGGTGAACGAGGTTACGGTGATGCCGGCGAGGCACTGCGGGCAACAGGTGCGGGACGGGTGCATGGCCGGCAGATGCAATCTGCCCTGCATTGTAGCCGGCCGGCAGCGCGACCGGCAGCCATTCGGAGCACGGCGGGCCGGTATCGGTGTCCCGGCCCGGCAGATCAGGGACGCGCCGTTGCAGGACCGATACAAACCCCGGTGCCTGTCAGGGACTCATTTCATCCCCGCGCAGGCCCCGGCCGTGTGCTGACGACAGGGGTGTGTCATGGAACTCAGTCGGCTGCTGCTGATCATCGTGCCCACCCCCTGATCGGTCAGCAGCTCCAGCAGCGAGCAGTGGTCCACCCGGCCGTCGATGATGTGCACGGCATTCACGCCCGCACGTGCCGCATCCAGCGCCGATGAAATCTTGGGCAGCATGCCGCCGAAATCGTGCCGTCGGCAAACAGCGCATCCACCTGGCGGGCGCTCGGTCCGGTCAGCAACCGGCCCTCGCGGTCCAGCACCCCGGCGGTGTTGGTGAGCAGCACCAACTTCTCGACCTGCAGCACCTCGGCGATCTTGCCGGCCACCACATCGGCGTTGATGTTGTAGGTCTGGCCATCGGATCCGGAGCCGATCGGTGCCACCACCGGAATGAAACGGTGCCCGGTGAGCGTGCGCAGAATGGCCGGATCGCAGTGCTCGATGTCACCGACCAGCCCGATGTCGATGGTCTGGCCCGGCTTCTCGCGGTCGGGCAGCAGCAGCTTGCGCGCCCGGATCAGGTTGCCGTCCTGTCCGGTCAGCCCCACGGCCTGGCCACCGGCCGTGTTGATCAGCTCGACGATTTCCTGTTCACCTGGCCGGCCAGCACCATCTCGACCACCGACATGGTGTCGTCGTCCGTCACCCGCATACCCTGGATGAAGGTGCCCTGCTTGCCCAGCCGCGACAGCGTCGCTCTCGATCTGCGGGCCACCCCCGTGCACCACCACCGGATTGATGCCCACCAGCTTGAGCATCACCACGTCGTGGGCAAAGCTGCGCTTGAGGCGCTCGTCGGTCATGGCATTGCCGCCGTACTTGATCACCACCGTCTTGCCATGGAAGCGGCGGAGATAGGGCAGTGCCTCGGAAAGAATCTCGGCCTTCAGGCCGGGCGTCAGGCTGTCGGTGTTCATCGCGTCTCCTGCAGTGCCCTGAAGGGCATGCAGCGATGATAACGGTTCCGCCGCAACGCCCTTCAGAACACGGCCGCCCGCCGGGCTCCTCCAGGCTCTGCTGGCTCTGGATGCGTGCCCGCAGCCACTGCTCCATGCGTTCGGCCGGCTGCGGGCGCGACAGCAGAAAGCCCTGCATCTGGTCGCAGCCGTAGCCGCGCAGGAAGTCGGCCTGCGCCTCGGTTTCCACCCCCTCGGCCACCACGTTCAGCCCCATGCCGTGGCCCAGGGCGATGATGGCGCGGGCGATCACCACGTTGTCCGACCCATCCTCCGCCTCCGACAGGAAGGAGCGGTCGATCTTGAGCGTGCGCGGGCTGAAGTTGCTCAGATAGCTCAGCGACGAATGGCCGGTACCGAAATCGTCGATGGCCAGGCTCACGCCCAGGTCCGCCAGCCGGCGCAGCACGCGCACGTTGTCGGACGCATTGTCCACGAAGATCGTCTCGGTCAGCTCCAGCTCCAGCCAGCGTGGCTCCAGCCGGGTCTCCTTCAGCACCCGCTCGACCAGCTCCACGAAGCCGGGACTCTGCAACTGCCGGGCGGACACGTTGACCGCCACACCAATCGGCGGCATGCCATGGCTGCGCCAGACCATCAGCTGCCGGCAGGCCTCCTGCAGCACCCAGGCACCCGCCTGCACGATCAGCCCGGTCTCTTCCAGCACCGGGATGAAACGGTCGGGCATCAGCAGCGGCTTGCCCTCGGGCTGCCAGCGCAGCAGGGCCTCCACACCAGATCACCGCCCCCGTCACCATGTGCACCTTCGGCTGGTAGTACAGCACGAATTCGTCATTGAGCAGCGCCTGCCGCAGCGCCTGCCCCATCTCGCTGCGCTGCTCGGCCTCTGCATCCATGTTCTGGTCGTGGATGGCGTAGCTGCCGCAGCCCTGGTTCTTGGCAAAGATCTTGGCCAGCTCGGCCTCGCGCACCAGCTTTTCGGCGCTCAGTGCCCGGCCGGCCCGGTGGCTCACGCCCACACTGGCCGTCGAGATACAGCTGGTACGGCCCCCACCTCGAAGGTGCTGCCCAGCGCATCCAGCACGCCGCGCCCTCAAGGCTTCCGTCACCTGTGCAGACTTCGGCAGCGCCTCCGCAGCAGCAGCAGCACATCACCACCGGGCGCTCCCATCACCACGGGCGGCAGCCCCACCTGTTCAGCCATCTCGTCGATACGCCGGCGCACCACGCAGGGCCACCTGCTCCAGCAACAGGGTCGCGCATAGGTCTGCCCACCGCCCCGTTGATCATCTTGAGTGATCCAGGTCCAGATGGAACAGCTGTGCATTCGGTACCGTCGCGGGCCGGGCGTTCGATGGCCTCGCGCACACTGTCCATGAAGGCATCACGCGCCAGCACGCCCTGCCGGGCCAGCACACCCGTGGCACCGTCGCGGTCGCCAAAACCTTCCGGACGGCCGCGCGAGCGCCGGGCGCCCTGCACCGTCACCAGCGCAATCAGCGCCCCCAGCACCAGCACCAGCGAACCCACACCCAGCATGTGCCACAGCACCGGCCTGCTGCTGCGGGTCATTTCCAGCTCGCCCATGGCCCCCGTGGCATCCCGCCAGGGCACCGTCACCGAAAACACCGGCCCCGGCAGTGGTGCACCGGTCTGTGCCAGTACACGACCGGTGGCATCGCGCAGCACGCGCCGCCCTTCGAATTCAGGGACCGGCAGGCGGTGCATCAGCTGGCGGATGGCCAGTGCAGTATCGGCGCGTGGGGCAGAAGAAGCACGTGCTGGCACGGTCGCAGTGTCATTATTGGCATCGTCCGCGTGATGACGGACACCCACGGCCAGAAACTGTGCATCGGCCTGCGCGGTCGAGCATCTCGCCCTCGACCTGCTGCCAGTAAAAGATGAAAATAGGCGGTCGGCGCCGCCAGCAGGGCCACGATGCCCAGCACAGCCAGGGCACGCATGAACCGCTGCCCGCCCCCGTACGCTGCGCCGCTGCCTTCATTCGCCCGAATGATCCTTTAGAGCGTGTCATGGAATGGCACAGGCGCTGTCTTGCCCTGCGAAAGCACGGCCCTGCACGCCGGCCAGGGGGCATGACGCCACCCCGACCGAACCTCACGTCACGAGGCATTCTGCGCAAGCAAAAAGTCACAGCGAGCCGATTTCAGCCAGACGGACGGCGAAACGACCACCAGCGGCAACCATGAGCGCCCATAAACGGCAGTACCGCAACACGGCACTGCGGCTGCCCGACAACGGCACGATGCTTCAGAGCGTGTCATGAACCCGGCAATGAGATCGTGCGGCGGCACAAAAAGGAGACTTCGCCGAAACGAAAGCCTCCCTGTGTTGGGGGACATGACGCATCCCGCTCCTGCCCTGCAGCCCGGAGGGGCTACACCGTGCTGCGGCTATATGTCACAACACATACCGCGACAGATCCTCATCGCGGGCGATGTCACCCAGCCGTTCCTCGACGAAGGCGGCATCAGCCACCACCGTCTCGCCCGAGCGACGGTCGCCCTGGTACGACAGCTCTTCCAGCAGCCGCTCCATCACCGTCTGCAGACGACGGGCGCCGATGTTCTCGGTACCCTCGTTCACCCGAAAGGCTGTTTCGGCCAGCTTCTGGATACCATCGTCGCGGAAATCCAGCGTCACGCCCTCGGTGCCCAGCGGTGCCTGATACTGCTTGGTCAGGCTGGCATCGGTTTCCGTCAGGGATGCGCCGAAATCCTCCACCGACAGCGAACTCAGCTCCCACGCGGATCGGGAAGCGCCCCTGCAGCTCAGGGCACCAGGTCGGACGGCTTGGACAGATGGAATGCCCCGGATGCAATGAACAGGATGTGATCGGTCTTCACCGAACCGTGGCGCGTGTTCACCGCCGTGCCTTCCACCAGCGGCAGCAGGTCACGCTGCACGCCCTGGCGCGACACGTCCCCACCCTGCACGCCATTGCGCACGGCAATCTTGTCGATCTCGTCGAGGAACACGATACCGTTCTGCTCCACGTTCGACAGCGCCTGGGCCTTCACTTCCTCGTCGTTGACCAGCTTGCCGGCCTCTTCGTCGATCAGCAGCTTCATGGCGTCGGCAATGCGCAGCTTGCGCGGCTTCATCTTGCCGGGCATGTTCTGCATCATCCCCTGAAGCTGGCTGGTGAATTCCTCCATGCCGGCCGGCCCCATGAAACCGATGTTCGGCATCGGCTGCGAGATCTCGATCTCCGATTTCCTTATCTCAGATCGCCCTCGCGCAGAGCGCTTGCGGAATTTCTGGCGGGCCACCGAATCGTCGGCGGTGGAAATGGGTTTTCCAGATCGCGGTACGCCGACGTGTCACGCTCGTGCGCCGACGACGGCAGCAGCGCATCCAGCACCCGTTCCTCGGCCAGATCACGGGCACGTGCATCGACCTTGCGCCCTAGCGCGGTCGCGCTCTTCCTTGATGGCGTTTTTCCACCAGGTCGCGGATGATGGAATCCACATCCTTGCCCACATAGCCCACCTCGGTGAACTTCGTGGCCTCGATCTTGATGAACGGCGCATTGGCCGGGCGTGCCAGCCGGCGGGCGATTTCCGTCTTGCCCACCCCGGTCGGCCCGATCATCAGAATGTTCTTCGGCACGATCTCGTGGCGCAGCGGCTCGGGCACCTGCTGGCAGGCGCCAGCGGTTGCGCAACGACAATGGCCACGGCGCGCTTGGCCTTGTCCTGGCCGATGATGTGCTTGTCCAGTTCGGAGACGATCTCCTGTGGCGTCATTTGGCTCATAGCGTCTCGATGGTGTGATTCTGGTTGGTGTAGATGCAGAGATCGCCGGCAATGGTCAGCGATTTCCTCACGATTTCTTCCGGCGACAGCTCGGTGTCCAGCAGCGCCAGCGCTGCCGACTGGAAAGCGTGGGCACCGCCCGAACCAATGGCCACCAGGCCATGTTCCGCTCCAGCACATCGCCATTGCCGGTGATGATGAGGGAGTGGTTCCTGTCGGCCACGGCCAGCATGGCCTCCAGGCGGCGCAGCACGCGGTCGGTGCGCCATTCCTTGGCCAGCTCCACGGCAGCCTTCATCAGGTTGGCCGGATAACGCTCCAGCTGCGCCTCGAAGCGGTCGAACAGCGTGAAGGCATCGGCCGTGCCGCCAGCAAAACCGGCCAGCACCTTGTTGCCACCCAGACGCCGCACCTTGCGGGCCGAGCCCTTGACGACGATGTTGCCCAGGGTGACCTGTCCATCACCCCCGAGGGCGACCTGGTCGCCCCGTCTCACGGATACGATAGTTGTCATGATGGTCCCGAAAAGAAGGAAGACCCGCCGGCGATACGGAGGCCGTCTGCAGGCAGGCCCATGTCGGGCCCTGCCCGGGCAGACGCCCGGACCTTCTGGGGAAAACCCGCACCAGCACCATGGACGGCCTGTGCAGTAGACCCTGCCGATCTTCCGGGAAAACCGGTACCGGCTGGCACCGGCGGTTTCATGACATATGGGGGAAGGCGCAGGGTTTTCAATGGCCGACGGCCATGCCTCCTGCCCCGATGCCCCACACCGCACACCGCACACGGCACATGGCACACGGCACATCACGGCACAGCACAGCACAGCATTACACGGGCCGCCAGCACACCGGGCGGCGACGCACAAAACGAAAACCCGGACGAAGCCGGGGTCGAGGGGCCAGGAGGCCAACGGAGATCCGGAACAGGGCCGGCCACAGCCAGCCCCGGCCATCAGGGCGTGCCGCAGCTGCAGCTCCGCCAGGTCGCCCAGACCCATCACGATCATCAAATAAGCCACCAGGTAGCTGGGCTGGCGGATGGTCACCGGTTTGCCATGGCCCTGCAGAGCCACCACCTCGTTGAGCAGCTCGCTGGCGCAGGCAAAATCGATGCGCACCAGCTGGCGGCAGTCCAGCGTCACCTCGCGGCGCTCCTCGGCCCAGGCACGCAGCCGGCGGAACATCGATTCGGCACGACCGGCCAGGACGCCCGACAGGACGAAGGTCTCGCCCACATACGGCGCCTGCGTCTCCGGCCCTTCTTCTTCCGGCTGGCTGTCGGGCGGCACCACCTTGACCGAATCGGGCGGCGGCTCCACGACGGCGGCGACACCTCGTAGGGTCACGCAGTATTCGATGTGCCAGATCCTCGAACTCCTGCTGGCGGCCCAGCATGCGCAGCGCCATCGAGCGAAGCTGCCAGCAGTGCTCGTCCGGATCGCGGCGACCACTTTCGGTCATCGGTGCCAGCGCCTTTTTCCAGCGCCTCCACGCCACAGATGGTCAGCTCGTAGCGCGCCCTGCGAAAAATCGCGGAAGGTGCGCGGCAGCGGAGTCGGCACCGATCATGTCGATGCTGGTGACGCGGCTGAAATCCACCCGCAGCTGGCGCTTGCGCTGAATGGCCCGCGTCATCTGCTCGGTCTGCTTCACCACCTGGGCATCGATCAGCGGCGGGAACAGCACAGTGGACGACAGCTGCGCCGGGCTGTCTTCCTGCGGCTCGACCACCAGCTCATCCACCCACGCCGGCGGCGACAGCAGGAAAAGAGCGAGGCATATTCGACGGCCAGGTTTTTCGAATTCGGTGCGCTGCCCGCTGGCCTGATACAGCTCCAGCAGCATTTTTCCAGCCCAGCCGGGTGTGATCGCCCAGCTGTTTCTGTTCGATGGCATGCTTGAGGTTCTGTGTCGCCTCGGCCACCTGGCCGTTGGCAAACAGCACCGACACCTCTTCCAGCACCGGCAGCAGGCCGGAACCTCGACTTTCGATGGCTCCCTCGCGCGGCGGCCGCGCCTGCACGGTCGGCCGGTCGCCGTTGTCGGTCGCACCGCCACCGGCTGCCACGGCGGCTGCCAGTCCGGGCTGCGCCTGGGCGGGTGCCGCGGCCGGCTTTGCCGTCGCCTGCGCCGCCAGTTGGCTACCGACACACCTCACGCACCATTTCCGATTCGATTTCATCGATCTTTCTGGCGGTGGGTTCAGCAATTTTCACGGGCACTCAGCCCATTGGCAGCCTCCCGGTGCCGGGCGGCTTCGCTCTGGTTCCGGTTTTTTCCTGCCGAACAAAGAAGAAAAGAATCCCACGGACGTATGCCCCCTGACTGGCCTTCGATTTTCCGGTGTAGCACCGGGCGACTTTTCGGCCACCTGCAGTCCACGCCCCGCCAGTCGGCCGATAGTATCCAGCCAGCAGAAGCCCTGCCGGACCAGGGCACCAAACCACCACCGGGCGACACATGAGCGCCTTTCGTCGCCTTCCGGTGGAAACAAAAAGGGCTTGCGCCCCATTTTCTGTGCGCGATGCCCGCACAGCGGACATCACGCTGGTTTTTTTTGCGACAGACCAGGCATCCGCATGCCGACGGGTCTGCCCGGTGGGGCATCTGATGGACGACACGTCCGGCTGGTGATGCCATCGGTTCTTCAGCCAGCCTGCCGCCCACGTGGGCCAGACCGGCCGAACATGCCCCATTCCTGTCCGGGCCACGCCCACGTCCGATTCTGCTCAGTCCCCGTACAGTTTCTGGCGCAGTTCGCGCCGCTGCTGGGCTTCCAGCGACAGCGTGGCCGTGGGCGTGCCAACAGACGCGGAATGCCGATGGGGTCGCCGGTTTTCCTCGCAATAGCCGTAGTCGCCGCTGTCGATGGTGGCCAGGGCCTGCTCGATCTTCTTCAGCAGCTTGCGTTCACGGTCGCGCGTGCGCAGCTCCAGCGCATGCTCTTCCTCGATGGTGGCACGGTCGGCCGGGTCCGGCACGATGACCGTTTCGCGCAGGTGCTCGGTGGTCTCGCCCGCATTGTTGCGGATGTCGGCTTCCATCTGCCTGAGCCGGGCCCGGAAGAACGCCAGCTGCGCATCGTTCATGTAATCCGACTCGGGCATCTGCAGAATCTGCTCTTCGGTCAGGATGGGGGTGGTGACTTCCTGTTCAGTCATCATCGTTGCTCCTTGTCGCCCGGCGTTCAGGCCAGACACTGCTTCAGCCCGGCAATGAAAGTGTCCTTCGGCAGGTTGCGGCCGATGAACACCATCTTGCTGGATGGTTTTTCGCTGGGCTCCCATTTGCGGCCCAGATCGGCGCCCATCATCATGTGCACGCCCTGGAAGACCATGCGCCGCGGCGTTCCCTTGATGTAGAGCACGCCCTTGTAGCGCAGCAGGTCGGGGCCGAGCTTACCTGGATCATGCCGCCCAGGAATTCTTCCAGTTTGGTGCCGTCGAACGGGCGCCTGGACTTGAAGACGAGCGACGACACGGCATCGCTGTGCGTGTGCTCGTCGTCTCCAGGAAGTCGGGGTCCACCTCCAGCACGGCATTGAGGTTGAAGCCCTTGATGTCGAGCACTTCCTTCACGTCGGCATTGCCGAACTGGATGGGAAGGATCTGCGCGCGCGGGTTCATCTGCACCAGGCGCCTGCGCAGGGGCACTCCAGCGTCTCGTCGTTGACCAGATCGATCTTGGAGATCGGGATGCGGTCGGCAAAAGCCCACCTGGGCCTGGGCCTCCTTCGTCTCGTCCAGCTGCTGGCTGCCATGCGGGGCATCCACCACGGTGATGATGGCGTCGAGCATGTAGCTCTGCGCCACTTCATCGTCCATGAAGGTCTGGGCCACGGGGCCGGGATCGGCCAGACCGGTGGTCTCGATCACCACCCGGTCGAAATGGATATCGCCTGCGTCGCGCCGGGCCTTCAGGTCCAGCAGGATGCGCACCAGATCCCCCCGCACGGTGCAGCAGATGCAGCCGTTGTTCATCTCGACGATCTGCTCGTCGCCCTGCATCAGCAGGTCGTTGTCGATCGCCCTCTTCGCCGAATTCCGTTCTCGATGACGGCGATTTTCGAGGCCATGATCGTCCTTCAGGATCTTGTTCAGCAGCGTGGTCCTGCCGCTGCCCAGAAAGCCGGTCAGGATGGTGGTAGGGATAAGCTCGTTTGCCATGTCACACCTTCTGCGGGCAGGCCGCATGCTGGAAACATCTGAACGATTGCACCCCCCGCATGGGGGCATGAAACCGCAGACCTTTCCGAGGGGAGCGCGGATTGTACGCGCTCCCGCGCCGCGCAGCAGTAACTTAATTTTGCACGCCCATCGCCAGGCGAACATTGGCAACAGCTTGCGCGCAAAAAGGCGCCCCCTGCGCCCCTTGCAACATGCGTTAACACGCGCGTGCAGCACGCGCCCGTACACTGCGACGGATGCGCCCGGACACCGGCAGGATGTGCACCTGCAACATGCACGGCCCGTGCAGGCGCCGCTTCCATGCCCGTGATGGTCCGGAAACACGCCCGCAGCATCGATTCCGTTCTGGAGGCCGCTCCCATGTCCGCGATGATCCTGGGCATCACCGGAGCATCAACATGGGAGCAATGCGGCGTTTTTCAAGATCCATCCCGCCGTTTCGCCCGGGGATGGGCACGGTCGTAGGTAGCCGCCAGATGCTGAAAATCCAGTGCCGTATAGATCTGGGTCGTACCAATGCTGGCGTGGCCCAGTGGCTCCTGCACGCCCGCGGGTCGCTGGACGACTGCAGCGGGTGACTGGCAAACGAATGCCGCAGCATGTGCGGATGCACGTGTACCGGCAACCCGCGCGCATAGCCCAGCCGGTCGAGCCGCAGCTGCACCGCCCGGGTTGCCCAGCCGCTGCCCGCGCGACGACAGGAACAGCGCCGCCTGATCGGCCGCCGGATGTGCCGCCAACCACGCGGCCCGCACCGCCAGCCAGTGATCCAGCGCCGCCTGCGCAGCCCGTCCCACCGGCACCGTACGCCGCTTGCCGCCCTTGCCCAGCACCTGGACCTCGGCCGCCGGACGGTCGTACCAGGCCGACGAAGGGTCGCCCCCGATGATGCCTGCAACCAACGGTGATCCAGCGCCGTCAGCTCCGACAGGCGCAGCCTGCTCGAATGCCACAGCAGTTCGGCCATCGCCCGGTCGCGGGCATTGACGAAAGCCTGTTCCGCATCGGCATCGCCCTCGACCAGTTGCACCGCCTGGTCCACCGGCAGCGCCTTCGGCAGCCGTTTGGGCCGTTTGGGTGCCTTCACGCCCCGCACCGGGTTGGCCTGGACCCGCCTGCAGGGCCAGCCCGTCGAAAAACTGCGCCAGGCCGACAGCCGCCGCCCCAGCGAGGCCGCCGACAGCCCGCTTGCGCGCCCCTCGGCCGACCAGCCGGCGGATGTCGGCCTCGGTCACCTGCGACCAGTCGGGCCGAGGTCGCCCCCATTCCACTAGCTGCCCAACATCCCAGCCCCTGCACCAACACCAGCCCCTGCACCAACACCAGCACCAGCACCGCCTGAAGCTTCATACGCTCCCGACACCGGACCACTGCCCGAGGCCGCGCGAGCCCCCATCCCCGTCGTTCGCGCAGCGCCAGACCCGTCAGCAGCACCTCCAGATCGCGCTGGTACGCCGCCAGCGTATGCGCCGAATAGCCGCGCTCGGTGCGCAGCCGCTGCAGCCAGGCGGCCACGTCGGCGCGCAGCCCAGCCGAAGGCACATCGCGCCCGGACACGGACGCAGACACGGATGGATCGGCAGGCCCTGGGCCACCGCCTGGTCTGCGCTCCGTGGGGAAGCCGCTGCACGCGCCCCCATGCGCCCGGCCGGTTTCATGGCCGTTTCAGGCCACCTGTCGCACCGGCAGCGCCCGCGACAGCGAGGCACCGGCTATGTCGGCCCGGCTGCTCCAGCACCACCGTGCCCATGCCGCTCTGGAAGCGGTTGGGGTCGTGGTTGCCGATCACCAGCAGCCCGAAGCTCTGCGTCTCGTTGCCGGCCCGCAGCGCCATCACGGCCAGCGAGGCCACCTCCTGCCGGTCGGGGAACCAGGCCACGATTTCGTCCTGCTGTTCGGCCGGCCCGCAGAACAACGGCTGGTCCAGCCGGTCGGCCCACTGCCGCAGCCGCGACGACACCGGCCCCCTGCGAGGTTTCGGGCAGGTTCACATCGGCCCACAGCCGCACCAGCACGAAGGGCACATCGAAGCCGCGCCTGAGCCCCGCGCACAGCAGTCCGGGCAGCCGCGACGGCTCGCGCTCACCCAGCAACGCATGGGCAGCCCCTGCATCTTCATCGACAGCGCGTCGTTGTCGCGGCCGATGCGCAGAAAATCCGCCACCCGCTTCTCCAGCATGCGGTTGCTGTCGCGCAGCACCGTCACCTGGCGTTCGATCAGCGAAATGGCGCGCCCGCCATGCGGATGCCGCAGCCGGATCTGGCTCAGCAGATCACGGTGCGTCTCGAAAAATTCGGGGTTCTGCTGCAGCCAGGCCGCCACCTGCGCGGCGTCCAGATCAGCCATGCGGCGACCACGCCCGTCGCCGCCTGCGTTCCCCTCCACAGAGGTCAAACTCATGAGCAATCCTGCAAATCACCATCCGGTCAGATGTCACCGGACAGCACGGGGGCGTCGGGCACATCGACTTCGGTATGGAACACGGTCACAGCCGGCCCCCTCAGGAACACCGAATGGCCCGGCCTTCCCAGCGGATGGTAAGCCTTCCCCGGCACCTGGACACGTACCCGACTGTCCAGCAGGCCCTGTTGCATTCCAGCCACAACGGCCGCACAGGCCCCCGTCCCGCAGGCCATCGTCTCGCCCGCCCCAGCCGCTCGAACACCCGCAGCGCAATGCCGGTACGCGACAGCACCTGCATGAAAGCCGGCATTGACCCGCTGCGGAAAGCGCGGATGCAGCTCGATCAGCCGCCCCTCGGCCTTCACCGGTGCCTGTTGCACATCATCCACCACCTGCACGGCATGTGGATTGCCCATCGACACCAGTGCCAGCTCACGGGTGCTCACCTCGCCCGACGCTTCTTCGAGCGCTACCGGCCAGAGCTGCATCCGGCCGGCATCGCGCGGCATCAGCCCACGCGTGGAGAACGGCAGCGTGGCCGGATCGAACGAAAGGCTCGCCCATGTCCACTTCCACGTCGCCATCGGGCATCAGCGCCGGCATGATGATCCCGCCCTTCGTCAGCACCCGGATGCGCGACTTTTCCGTCAGTCCCTGCTCCGTCACGAAGCGCACGAAGCAGCGCGCCCCATTGCCGCACTGCTCCACCTCGATGCCATCGGCATTGATGATGCGATAGACGAAATCCAGCCCCTGCGGCCCGGCGGCCTGCTGCTGCGCCGCGGTGGGCCGCTCGACGATCAGGGATCTGGTCGGCCCCCACGCCCACATGGCGGTCGGCCAGCCAGCGCCACTGCGAAAGCGTCAGCCCGGGCATTCCCCGGGTGGCATCGATCACGACGAAGTCATTGCCTGCGCCGTGCATCTTGGTCACCTGCAGCTTCATGCCCGCCCCCCTCGCGGCACGGCGCCGCCCGGTCCGGTCTGCTCCCCTGCTCCGTCGGCCGGCATCCCCACTGCCGGACGGACGGCACCTTCTCCGGTGGATGCCTGCACGGCCTGGCCGGATACGGGCTGCGTGTCCATCCGCTCGTCTGCGGATGTCTCCGGCCGCCCCTGCAGCCCGCTGCTGGCCAGCCTGTTCCGTATCGGCCGCGATCACCGTCTCCCGCGCCACCCAGGTCCGTGGTGGTCATCGGGTCCACATCACGCAGCCGGCCGTAATAGTCACGCTCGCCCGGCGGCCGGGTCTTGAAGCGCTTGTGCGTCCACAGATACTGTGCCGGTGCCTCCAGCACCCGCGCCTCGATGAACGCGTTCATCTGCCGCGTGGCCGCCTCCAGATCGTCGCCCGGATAACCATCCCAGGCCGGATAGAAGCGTGTGCGATAGCCCGTGTCGGTCATCAGCGTCACGCAGGGCACCACCTTCGCGCGGGTCATCTGCGCCAGACGCCCCACCGACGTCACCGTCGCCGCCTTCACGCCGAAAAAGGGCACGAACACCGAATCGCGCGCCCCCAGGTCCATGTCGGGCAGAAAATAGAAGGGCACCCCCTCGCGCAGCTTGCGGATGGCTCCGCGCAACCCGTCCTGCCGTGACAGCACGATGGCGCTGCTGAAGCGGGCCCGCCCTTGCGCATCTCCTCGTTGAACACCTTGTTCTTCTGGTTGGCGAACATGGTGAACATGGTGTGATCGATGCTCAGGCGCGAGCCGCCGGCATCCATGCCCAGGAAGTGCGGGGCCAGCAGGGATCATCGGCTCCTGCCGGCGTGCGCCTCGAAATAGTGGGCATCCTCGATCTGCACCATCTCGCGGATGCGCTCGATGAGCTGATACCACAGCACGAAACGGTCCAGAAAGCTGCGCGCGAAGAACTTGCAGTGCGCCAGAATGAGCGCATCGCGCTCCCGGTCGCTCATCTGCGGAAAGCACAGCCGCAGATTGATGCGCGCAATGTTGCGCCGCCGGGGCACACAGTAATGAGAGAACCACGCCCGCGAGTTGCCCAGCCGGCGCAGCCACGCATAAGGCAGCCCCGACATGCGGCGAAACAGCGCCAGCAGCAAGCGCGACACATTCACGGGCAGCAACCCTCCTGATTCGGGACGAACGGCCCCTTCCCGGGCAGGGACAGCCCAAAGCCGCTCTTCCTGACAGCAGCTCTCCCGCCAGGCGGCCCTTCCCTGGGACGCAGCCCTTCCCCTGCGGGCGAACGGATACCGTGCGGAGTTTGTAACGATTGTAATTCCAGACATATCGAGCCGGACACCGCCGGATGAACTGTTCGATGCGGGCGCCGGGCGAGGCCGACCGGACAGCCCCGTCCAGGCCCCTGTACCTCACCCTGTACCCCAAAAATCCCGGCCGCGCCTGCCGGGCAGCGTCGCGCCGCCCGCAAGCATACACGGAGCACCCGTCCTTTCCCGCCAGTCACAGGCACAAGGACCATGGTAAACGCCAGCCGGCGGTCGCACGGCACCGGTCACGCAGCAGACCACCTGCCCGGCCAGGGAGGGTCTGACGGGGGCGAACGGCCATGATACGCGCCAATAACCCTGTTGCCATCAGGCTATTGTGCAGCCTGCGACACAGGCCGGTGCGGCAGACACAGACCACACGACCGCCCCTCATCTCTGCCTCATCTCTGCCTCATCTCTGCCCCTGCAGCTCGCCCCATGCCCGCCCCCACGTCCAGTCACCCGTCGTGCATGATGCGTTCGTTCTTCGCCAGCCAGACACACTGCAGTCATGGCAGCGGCGCCTTCCGCCGGGCGCACGCACCAGTCACATGGATGGCACGAAAATGTGACTGGTGTGACCGATTGCCATGGCGGGAAGAATGACCATCGCTATAATTTGCCGCGTGGCCACCGAGTTAATTGGGACAACTTGCGGGGGTGGCCCGAAACGGCCCGGGCTACAGCAGCCCGTTCCGTATCGAAACAAATCAATCACGTCCGCTAAAGCGTCGCGGCTTCCCATGAAGCTGGCAACGCCAGAAAACAACAGGTTGCAACGAATACCCCTGTTTTCTGGACCCAAAGCCCAATCCAATTCACTGCGGAATGCCTCAAAACACCATGAGCGAATACCTCTTTACCTCGAGTCCGTCTCCGAAGGTCACCCGGACAAGGTCGCCGACCAGATTTCCGACGCTATCCTCGGACGCCCTGCTGGCGCAGGATCCCAAATCGCGCGTTGCCGCCGAAACCCTCTGCACCACCGGCCTGGTGCTGCTGGCCGGTGAAATCACCTCCACCGCCAACATCGACTACATCGGCGTGGCCCGCGACACCATCAGGGCGCATCGGCTACGACAACACCGAGTACGGCATCGACTACAAGGGCTGCTCGGTGCAGGTTGCGTACGACAAGCAGAGCCCCGACATCGCCCAGGGCGTGGACCGCGCCGAGGACGACAACCTCGACCAGGGCGCCGGCGACCAGGGCCTGATGTTCGGCTACGCCTGCGACGAAACCCCGGTGCTGATGCCGGCCGCCATCCACTACTCGCACCGCATCGTCGAGCGCCAGGCCCAGCTGCGCCGCGACGGCCGCCTGCCCTGGCTGCGTCCGGATGCCAAGTCACAGGTCACCCTGCGCTATGTCGACGGCAAGCCGCACGCCATCGACACCATCGTGCTGTCCACCCAGCACCACCCGGACATCGCCCAGAAGGACCTGAAAGAGGCCGTGATCGAAGAGATCATCAAGCCGGTCCTGCCGAAGGAACTGATCAAGGGCGACATCAAGTACCTGATCAACCCCACCGGCCGCTTCGTCATCGGTGGCCCGCAGGGTGACTGCGGCCTCACCGGCCGCAAGATCATCGTCGACACCTACGGTGGTGCAGCCGCACGGTGGCGGTGCCTTCTCCGGCAAGGATCCCTCAAGGTCGACCGCTCCGCCGCCTACGCCGGCCGCCACGTGGCTAAGAACATCGTGACCGCCGGCCTGGCCAAAAATGCCTGGTCCAGATCAGCTACGCCATTGGCGTGGCCCAGCCCACCTCGGTGCTGGTCACCACCGAAGGCACCGGCGTGGTGTCCGACGAGAAACTGGCCGAACTGGTGCGCCGTCACTTCGACCTGCGTCCGAAGGGCATCGTCCAGATGCTCGACCTGCTGCGCCCCATTTACGGCAAGACGGCCGCCTACGGCCACTTCGGCCGCGAGGAGCCCGAGTTTTTCGTGGGGAAGCAACCGACAAGGCTGCCGCCCTGCGTGCCGACGCGGGCCTGTGAGGCTATAATCCCGCGACATTCGGTCGTATCGAGAAGCGTTGCGACCGGGAACCTGGGCCATGTCCACCGTTCCCGGCCAGGCTCGGCACGATCCTGACAAAACGACGCTTGCATCCACCCCACTGGCTGCAGGCGTCTTTTTGCCTGCACCCGTCCCTCTTTCACCGCGGGTGCCCACCGGCGATGACCCGGCAGCACCCGCCCGAACCCGGAGCATCCGCCCACATGAACGCACCTGCTGCCAAAGACTACAGCATCGCCGATCTCTCCCTGGCCGACTGGGGCCGCAAGGAAATCCAGATCGCCGAAACCGAAATGCCCGGCCTGATGGCCATCCGCCGCGAGTACGCCGCCGCCCAGCCGCCTGCAGGGCGCCCGCATCACCGGCTCGCTGCACATGACCATCCAGACCGCCGTGCTGATGGAAACCCTGGTCGCCCTGCGGCCGAGCTGCGCTGGGCCTCGTGCAACATCTTCTCCACGCAGGACCACGCTGCCGCCGCCATGGTGGCCGCCGGCATCCCCACCTTCGCCGTCAAGGGCGAATCGCTGGCAGACTACTGGCGCTACACCCACGCCATCTTCGAGTGGGCCGACGGCAAGCCGTCGAACATGATCTCGACGACGGCGGTGACGCCACCCCGCTGCTGCACCTGGGCGCCCGTGCCGCGAAAGACCCCTCCGTGCTGGACAAGCCCACCAGCGAAGAAGAAACCATCCTCTTCGCCGCCATCCGGGAGCGCCTGAAGACCGACCCCGGGTTCTACCAGCGCAACCTCGATGCCATCATCGGCGTCACCGAAGAAACCACCACCGGCGTGCACCGCCTGCAGCAGATGTCCGACCGTGGCGAGCTGAAGCTGCGCGCCATCAACGTCAACGACTCGGTCACCAAGTCCAAGTTCGACAACCTGTACGGCTGCCGCGAATCGCTGGTCGACGGCATCAAGCGTGCCACCGACGTGATGGTGGCCGGCAAGATCGCCGTGGTGGCCGGCTACGGTGACGTGGGCAAGGGCTCGGCCCAGGCCCTGCGTGCCCTGTCCGCCCAGGTGTGGGTCACCGAGATCGACCCGATCTGCGCCCTGCAGGCCGCCATGGAAGGCTACCGCGTGGTCACGATGGAATATGCCGCCGACAAGGCCGACATCTTCGTCACCACCACCGGCAACAAGGACGTGATCCGTCACGAGCACATGGCCGCCATGAAGGACCAGGCCATCGTCTGCAACATCGGTCACTTCGACAACGAAATCGACGTGGCCTCGCTGTCCCAATACACCTGGGAGAACATCAAGCCCCAGGTCGACCACATCATCTTCCCGGACGGCAAGCGCATCATCCTGCTGGCCCAGGGCCGTCTGGTCAACCTCGGCTGCGCCACCGGTCACCCGTCGTACGTGATGAGTTCCTCCTTCGCCAACCAGACGCTGGCACAGATCGAACTCTTCACCCGCCCCGACCACTACCAGCCGGGCAAGGTGTATGTGCTGCCCAAGCACCTGGATGAAAAAGTGGCCGCCTGCAGCTGGACCGCCTCAACGCCCAGCTCAGCAAGCTCACCCCCGAGCAGGCCGCCTACATCGGTGTGCCGGTCGAGGGCCCGTACAAGCCCGACACCTACCGCTACTGATGACCACCCGGGCCGACGTCGAACTGGTCGCGCGCGGGCTGGTCAAATCCCGCACGCTGGCACGGCGCCTCATCGAAGAGGGTGCCGTGTTCACCGAAGGCCCGGCGGTGAAGTACCCGTCACCCGCGCAGCCCAGCCGGTCTTTCCCGACCAGCCGCTGCGTGTGGCGGCTTCCGGCGCCAGCCGCTTCGTCTCGCGGGGCGGCAACAAGCTCGACGCCGCGCTCGATGCCGCGGGCATCGACTGCACCGGACTGGACGCACTGGACGTGGGCATGTCCACCGGCGGCTTCACCCATTGCCTGCTCGAACGCGGTGCCCGCCAGGTGCTGGGCATCGAAGTGGGCGCCATGGCCGCTCGATCCGGCAGCTTGCCGCCGACCCGCGGGTGAAGTGCCTCGAACACACCCATATCCGCGACGTGCAGCTGGCCGATCTCGTCCTGCCCGACGGATCCTGCCCCCGTTGGCCACCCGCATCCCACCACGGCATCCCGCAGCAGGACACCGTCCGGACCCTGCATGGCAACCAGCGGGGGCGCTGCCCGGCAACACCCCTTTCTGCCTGACAGCACATCGGCCCCAACGGTCCCCGGCCGGGTTTTCCCTCATCGTCGTCGACCTGTCGTTCATCGCCGCCAGCCAGCAGCTGGCCAGACTGGCCAGCCTGGCCGCCCCGGGCGGACGGCTGGTGTGCCTGATCAGCCGCAGTTCGAACTAGGGGCTCCCAGGCCCGCAACAGACAGGGCATCGTCAGACGTACGGCCGACCTCGATGGCCTGCGCCGCGATGTCATCCAGCGTGCCACCGACGCCGGCTGGCAGGTGGACGGCTGGCAGACCTGCGCCATCATGGGCGGCGACGGCAACCAGGAGTATTTTCTGGTGGCCACGCGACAGCCGGTGCCTCCCTCCTCCCTCCCTTCATCATGACCCAGCACACTGCCTCCCGCACCCCGCAGCTCAGCCTCGAGTTCTTCTCCCGCCGCCACCGACGCCGGCATGCAGAAACTGCTCGACGCCCACCAGGCGCTGCGTACCCTCGACCCCGCCTACTTCAGCGTCACCTTCGGCGCCGGCGGCAGCACCCAGGCCCGCACCACCGAAATCGTCACCGCCCTCACCCAGGCCGGCTCGCAGGTGGCGCCGCACCCACCTGCGTGGGCGCCACGCGCGAGAGCATCCGCAGCCTGCTCGACAGCTACCGTGACCAGGGCATCCGCCGGCTGGTGGCCCTGCGCGGCGACCTGCCCTCCGGCATGGTCGGGCTGGGCGACTTCCGCCACGCCATCGACCTGATCCGCTTCATCCGCGACGCCTACGGCGACTGGTTCTCCCTGGAAGTGGCCGCCTATCCCGAAATGCACCCCCAGGCCGAATCACCCGATGCCGACCTGGCCCGCTTTGCCGAAAAGGCCGCCGCCGGCGCCCACAGCGCCATCACCCAGTATTTCTACAACCCCAACGCCTACTTCGACTTCGTCGAACGGGCCGAAAGGGCCGGCGTCACCATCCCCATCGTGCCGGGCATCATGCCCATCCTCAACTACACCCAGCTGGCCTGCTTCTCCCGACGCCTGCGGCGCCGAGATCCCCTGCTGGATCCGCCTGCGCCTGGCGTCCTTCCACGATGACGTGGACTCGCTGCGCGCCTTCGGTCACGACGTGGTGGTGGACCTGTGCCAGCAGCTGCTCGACGGCGGCGCCCCCGGCATCCACTTCTACACCATGAACCAGGCCGGCCCCCAGCACCGCCATCTGGCAGGCCCTGGGCCGCTGATCCGGCAACGGACACCATGCCGCCCGTCAGCCCCCTGCCGGCCGACACGGGTTTCACTGGCACACCCCACGATCCGGCTCGCTAAGATGACTCTCCCGGGTTCCCGGTGGCACCACGAGGGTGCCGCCCCCGGACCCGCCGTTGCAGGCACCTTTCCCGTTGCGAAAGGTCAGTCAACCTGGAGCATCTTCCCTTGTCCACCGTTGCCGATCAGACGAGCCAGGCCACACCACCGATGACGGCCAACCGCCGTTACCGGATCGCCGTTCATGATCTCCGACTGAACATGTTCGTCGTGAGCTGGACCGGCCGTGGCTCGATACGCCGTTCCTGCTGCAGGGGCTTCCTGATCGACGACCAGGGTCGAGCTGGACACGCTGGTGCGCTACGCAACTACGTCTACGTTGACCTGGAGCTGTCGTCGCCCAGCGTGGCCATGGCCATCCGCATCGCCGACGCCAACTTCGGCCGGCTCCAGCCTCACGCCGCGGGCGACACCCGCCCCTCCCGGCCGGCCTGACCGGTGGCACGACCAGCATCGGCACCATCAGTGCCGCCGCCACCCCGCCAGCGCCACCACCGGACCGACCCGGCTCCGGCACGCCTCGCAACGCCGGCCGGTACTGACCCCGAAGCGCCCACCACCATCATTCACGCCCACGGTGCCCCCGCGCCCGCCGCCCCGGACACCGTGACCGCAGCCGAACAGCTGCGCAAGCGCCGTGCCCAGAACGCCCCGGAAAAACGCGCGCTCGCCTACGAAGAGCCCACGACCGCATTCTGGGCGCAGCCGCCCCGCGTCCACCACGCCGCTACAAACCGCGTACCGACGCCCGCGTCTCGCGCGAGACCCGCAACCGCTTCCGGCAGATGGTCAAGCAGAATGCCGACGCCCGCAAGGACGACGACCAGGGGCGTGCTGGAGCGGATGCTGTTCTGGATCACCGATCACCTGGCCCAGAACCGCGAAATGCAGCGCCACGCCCAGACGCTGCGCAACATTCCGGAGCTGCGCAACGCCGGCTTCAAGCTCACCCACCATGGCGTGCCCAAGCGCCCCATGGAGGACGAGCTGCCACGGGCCCTGTCATGCGCTTCAAGTCCGGGCGAACACGCGCTCAATTCGCTGATCGACGACATCCGCCGCGGCAACACGCTGGACATGGATGCCGTAGCCGGCGCCGTCGACAGCATGGTCGACAGTGTGCTGGACAACCCCGACGCCATGATGTGGATCGCGCGGCTGCGCGAGGAAGACATTCAGGTCTATCACCACGGCGTGCGTGTGGCGCTCTATCTGGTGGCCCTGGGCCGGCATCTGGGCTTTCCGCGCCAGGAACTCAGCTATCTGGGCCAGATCGGCATGCTGGCCGACGTGGGCAAGACCAAGATTCCCCGTGCCCTGCTCGAAAAACCCGGCCTGCTCTCGGCCGCCGAATTCGGGCTGGTCAAGGAGCACGTCAACCTCTCGCTGCACATCCCTCAACAGCGGACCGGCCCTGCCTCCCGCAGGTGCTGCAGGGCATCAGCCAGCACCACGAGCGCATCGACGGATCCGGCTATCCCAACCAGCTCAAGGGCACGCAGATCAGCATCTACGGCAAGATGGCCGCCATTGCGGACTCCTTTGCCGCCCTGATCACCCCGCGCCCCTACGCGAAGGCATCGTCCCCGCAGGACGCCCTGATGAGCCTGTACGAGTGGAGCGGCACCTCGTTCCACGAGCCCCTGGTGGAGCAGTTCGTGCAGGCCATCGGCGTCTTCCCGGTGGGCAGCCTCGTGGAACTGTCCAGTGGCGAAGTGGCCGTCGCTGGCCCACAACCGCATCCGACGCCTGGAACCCCGCGTGCTGGTGCTCCACGCCCGACAAGACGCCCCTGGAAGTCCCGCAGCGCGCGATCTCTACCAGGAAACCAGGAAATCCCGTGGACGACAAACCCGACCCCTGCGCATCGTGCGCGGGCTGTCAGCCGGTACCTACGGTTTCAAACTGCAGGATTACTACCTCGACGAGGTCACGACCCAGCATGGAAACACAGCACAATCAGCGCCTGACGCCCAATCGAACTGCTGGCCCACGGCCAGCAGCGCGCTCAGTCGCAAGGTGGCCAGCCAGCCCCTGCTGCTGACCATTGGCCTGAACCGGTCGGACCAGCTGCAGGCACTGGCCCGCGACCCGCACGCCAACCTCGTGCTGGGCGAGATCATCAAGCGCATCAGCAAACGCCTGCGGGCAGAAGACCGCGTGGCCACCGCTGCGTTCGACGAGATCTGGATCCTGATCGCCAACGTCCCCAACGAAGCCGTGGCCACCACCATCGCCACCGCCTTCCGCGAGGCGCTGTGCGTGCCCATCCACATCCCGCCGCAGAATGCGCAGACCCTCACCGCTCCAGCTGCAGCCGGTCATCGGCGGCGCCTGGAGCCGCAGCAGCACCGTCAGCATCGGCGGCCTGCTGCAGGGCGCCTGGGATGCCCGCCAGCTGGCTTCCGAACGTGAGGAGCGGCTGCTCGTGCAGTGCATCGGCGCCGACGACAACGCCGCCCGCATGGCCGAAATCGAAACCGCCCCTGCGCCGGCACCTGTTCAGCAACGACCTGGAAGTGCATTTCCAGCCGCAGATCGACCTGGCCACCAACCAGTGTCACGCGGCCGAAGCGCTGATCCGCTGGCCGCAGAACCATCCGCTGCAGGTCAGCCCGGCCATGATCGCCTCCATCTGCGACGACCGCGGCATGATCGGCCAGCTCACCCAGTTCGTCATCAACACCGTGCTGCGCCAGCAGATGATCTGGCAGGCGCAGGGCTTCGACCTCAGCATCGGCATCAACCTGTCGGCCAAGACGGCCAACGACCCCGGCTTTGCTGCCCAGGTCGCCCAGGCCTGCGAGACCCTGGAGCCCTGTCGCCCGACCGGCTGCTGTTCGAACTGACCGAAGACTCGATCGTGCGCAACGAACGTGCCACCATCGAATGCATGCACGCGCTGCGCAACATCGGCTGCGAACTGTCGATCGACGACTTCGGCACCGGCTACTCGTCGTTTGCCTACCTGCGCCAGTTCCCCGTGCACGAGCTGAAGCTCGACCGCGTGTTCATCCAGAACCTCGTGGCCGACCGCGGCGACCAGCAGATCGTCAAGGCACTGATCGACCTGGCCCATGCCTTCGATCTGCGCGCCCTGGCCGAAGGCGTGGACGACCCCGCCGCCGTGCACATGCTGCGCGAATTCGGCTGCGACCGTGTGCAGGGGTTTCCTGTACTCGCGCGCCCTGCCCGCCGAACAGCTGATCGACTGGGTTCAGCGCTTCAACCGCGGCGAGGCCATGGCCACGATGCACCGCGACGGCGTCACCAGCCTCGACAGGGGCCTGTCCCAGGCCATCAGCGTGAGCGACACCGTCTCCGCCTGATCGTAGGCCACCCCCACCGTGGGAAACGGATGCGCAGCCAGCGTGCGGTCGTAGAAACCGCCGCCATACCCCAGCCGGTAAGGCATGGAGCCCTGCGCATGCTCACCTGCCGCGCCTGCGCCTCCCGTCTTCGCACCGGCGGCAAGATCAGCTACGGAATGTGAACCTGCAAAGGTGCTGACAGCCGGTGATTCCGCGCCCTGAGCGTGGACGTTGGCTGCGGCACGTGAACCCGCAAAGGTACTGCCTGCCGCTGGACCGTTCGACACCTGAAACCCCACACACGGGATGATCAGCACATCCGGCACCACCACCTCGGTGGTGTCCGGCACCAGCACGCCGAAGGCCGCCTCGCGCAGCGGCGTGGCGCATCCCACGCATGAAAAGACAACGGATTGTCCCGACCTGTAACCACGGGCAGCGACAGCCGCCGGCCTTCGGCACGCCACTGTGCATACGCGGCCGAAAGATCAGGTTCGTCACGGATCGGAGAAAAAACGCCGATATTGGCCGCACTTTGCAGCAGATCGACCTGCAGCAACTGCTGGCACAGTAGCGTATCGAGGTGCGCACGCTGCCCGGCCGGCAGCGCCGAACGCGCCGCAAGCAACTGCTGGCGCAGCGCCCTGCGTGCTATGCTGGATTCGGAAGGTTTGTCCACATGAACATTGTAAACGCGCCACGCGGTTCCCTCCTGCCCGGGCATCCTGCCCGCAAGCCCCTGATGCTGTCCCTGCTGGCCGCGTTCTGCGTGCTGCATGGAGGCATGGCCACGGCCGCGCTGGACACCGGCATGCAGCCCCCCGATCTGCCAGCCGGCGACGGCACCGAACAGACCGTCACCGAAGCCGTGGCCGACACCCCTGCCCGTCACCGGCAATGCCGAACCCGGCGCCCCCACACCCGCCGTCACGGGCCCCAACGACAACGCCACCACCCTGGCCAACGCCACGCTGCAACCCGGCATCAGCAGCATCCTGGCCCGGCTGCAGCCCGCCATCATCTACGTACCGCCCACCGTCACCGACCCGGTGGATCTGGCCATCCTCGCGGCCCGCAAGGCCATGCAGGCCAACAACCTGGCCGCTTTCGACACCGCCGCCGCCCTGGTCCCCGCGGCCACGCCCCGTCCGGCTACCTCGACTACTGGCGCCTGCGCATCCGCCTCAACAACGCCGGCACACCAGCCCGCACAGCGGGCATCACAGCCCCCGCCACCACCGCCGATGACCCGACGCCGCCAATGGATCGATCACCGCCAGCGGATCGACCACCGGCACCAGCGCCGACGCCGACTACCAGGCCGTCAGCGCGGATGCCCGCGCCTGGCTCGGGCAGAACCCGCGTCACCCTCACGGCCGACCTGCTGCGCCGCGACTGGATGCTCGTGGCCGGCCGCCGGCAGGACTGGGCCACCATCGACGCCCTCTACCCGCACTGGACACTGAAGGACGAAAGCGCGCCCGAATGCCTGATGGCGCTGTCGGCCATCGCCAGAACCCCCACCGGCCAGCACCCCGGCGTGGCCACCCTCAAGACCGCCACCGCGCAGATCCTGCAGCCCGTCGCCCCTGAATCCCGCCTGCACTGCCCTCCTGCAGACGCTGGCCGGGCACGGCCTGATCACCCCGGCACAGCGCCAGCAGCGCCTGAACCTGGCGCTGGAGATCAACAGCCCCGCCGACATCCGCGAGGCCGTCCAGCTGCTGCCCAACGCCCCCGACGCAAAGGCACTCGACGTAGCCCCTGAACAAGCCGGGCAGCCTGTTGGGCATCACCGGCGGCACGCCGGGCAGGAGCGCCGGCCTGCGCAACCGTAACCAGCAGGCCAGGCACGGCAGCGGCAAGACCGCCGCACTCGAACGTCCGTCTCTGGGCATCGTCCTGGTGTCCACCCAGGCCCCGCGCAACCGGCCCACGCCGCAAAAAGCGTCGAAAGCCAGCAACCAGACGAAAGCCCACCACAGCCCCGGCCACCCGCCGCACAACCGCCTCGCGTGCCCATGCCGCACGCGGCAGCAGCGCCGCCCACCTGACGGCGAAACAGGGCCATGCCCGGAAACAGGGACGCGCCGTCACCGCCAGACAGGGCCACCACACCGAAACTGGCCGGCGCATCGAAGCAGCCCGCCATCCCCGTCACGCCACTGCTGGCAAAGATTGCCCTCGTGCGCCTGGCCAGACAGGACCCGGCCCGCGCCGCCGACCTGCTCAAATCCGGTCGGACCGCCAGCGGCGCCCCCCTGAAACTGGGCCCTGCCGACCGCGCCTTCGTCTGGTCGCAGATCGCCATGGCCGGCATGTTCCGCCTCGACGGCAGCGCGCCCGCTGGGCCGACGAAGCCCGCCACGCCCGGATCAGCGACCACACCCGCGTCTGGCTGGCCCGGGCCGCACTGGCCGAACAGCACTGGACGCAGCTCGACACCATCATCCGCGCCATGGAACCGGCGCTGCGCAACAGCCCCACCTGGACCTACTGGCACGGCCGCGCCCAGCAGGCACTGGGTCACCCCAGAACCGCCAGCCATGCCTTCCAGACCCTGGCCACCCGCCACGACTACTACGGCAAACTGGCCCGTGAAGAGCTGGGCCGCCCGCACCGCACCGTCGATACCGGCACCCTCGCCCCGTATCCGAAGCCCTCGTTCGCGACGTGGAAAACAACGACGGCATCCGCCAGGCCATGGCCTTCTACCAGCTTGGCCTGCGCGGCGAGGGCAACCGCGAATGGAACTTCCAGATGCGCGGCCGCAGCCCCGAACAGCTGCGCGCCGCCGCCACCTGGGCCGCCCGCCACGGCCTGCTGGACCGCGCCATCAACACCGACGAGCGCATCGTCACGGGCCAGAGCCAGCCCGCACCTGCGCTTTCCACCCCCTTTGCCGAACAGCTGCTCACCATCACCCAGCAGCAGGCCATCGACCCCGCCTGGGTCTACGGCCTGATCCGGCAGGAATCGCGCTTCGTGATGTCGGCGCGTTCCAGCGTGGGCGCCTCGGGCCTCATGCAGATCATGCCCGCCACCGCCAAATGGGTGGCCCGGCAGATGGGCAACACCAGCTACCAGCCCGACCAGCTCAACAACCTCGACACCAACCTCACCTTCGGCAGCTACTACCTCAAGCGCGCACTGGATGACCTGAACGGCCTCGTCCGTGCTGGCCACCGCCGGCTACAACGCCGGCCCCGCCGCGCCCACGCCTGGCGTGCCAGCCTGCGGCAGCCCATGGAAGGCGCCATTTTTCACCGAGCTGATTCCATTTACCGAAACCCGCGGCTACGTGAAGGCCGTGCTGTCGAACACGGTGGATTACGCCACCCTGTTTTCCGGACAGCCGCAGTCACTCAAGCGCTGGCTGGCCACCATCACGCCGGAGCCGGTGGGCTGGCGCGAGTGCCGTAGGACGTGTCATGGACTGATCGTCCTGCCACCGTGCCGCTCCAACCCGATGGAGCGCTGAAGCTGATACAGGAAAATCATTGCTAGTAAAATGGTCTGTCCGGGTATAATCCAGCTACAGACCATTCTAAAAAGCTCGGGGCTACGCCTGGCACACCAGAACGACAGCCATGGACGAACATCGGATTGCCACACTCATTGAGAGTCTCCTTGAACAGCCATCAGAAACTGCCTGGCTGGAGTTCGAGAAAAACGACTCAAACCCCGAATCCATCGGCAAATACATCTCCGCACTATCAAACGCGGCACGACTGGAAGACAAGCCCTTTGCTTACATGCTCTGGGGCATTCGGGACACCGATCATGGCATCACAGGCACAACCTTCTCGGCAACTTCTGCCCGCCACAAGGGCAGCCCTCTCGAGCACTGGCTCCCACCCAGTTCGTGAGCCCATCCTCGAATTTCACATTCAGGTCTGTTAACTACTGCATGGCATTCACCTGGCGATCTCAAGAGTCCAAGTGCAACAAGAGGTCTGGCGTAGTCGTCGAGAATTTTCGTCATGACTTCGTCAGGGGTCTGGGCATCCAGCGCCAGGCGCGGGCGCCCGTTCATCAGTCGGGCAATGTCGTTCAGGCGGGTCTGGCTGATGGTTGAAAGATCCATGCCCTTGGGCAGGAACTGGCGCAGCAGACCATTGGTGTTTTCGTTGCTGCCCCGCTGCCATGGGGCGTGGGGGTCGCAGAACCAGATGTCGATGTTCAGGCGCTCGCTGAGCTGCCGGAAACAGGCCATTTCGCTGCCCCGGTCGTAGGTCAGGCTCTTGCGCATGAAGGCCGGCATCTTCTTCATCTGCCGCGTGAAGCCTTCCAGCGCGGCCTCTGCCGTGCCATCATCCATCTTGCACAGGATCAGGTAGCGGCTGTGACGCTCGACCAGCACACCAACGGCAGAGCGGTTGTAGGCCCCTTTGATCAGGTCGCCCTCCCAGTGTCCGGGAATCAGGCGATCCTCGATCTCCTCGGGGCGGTGCTGGATACGCAGCTCCTCGGGCACGAAACTGCGCGTTGTGGCCGCTGTGGTGCGACGATTGCCCCGACGGGGTTTGGAGCGGCGCAGCGCCTCGATGAGGGCCTTTTTCAGCTCCCCACGGGGTTGGGCATAGATGGTGGCGTAGATGGTCTCGTGACTGACCAGGCCGGGGCGTTTCGATGCTGGCATACGCCGTAGTCTGGCAGCAATTTGCTGGGGTGACCAGCGGCGGTACACGAGCCGGTCGAAGACGTACCGGTACAGGCGGGTGCCGGGAACAAGGACGGGCTCACGTCGGCTGTTCTGGCGTTGTTGTCTGTAGTGGACGGCGGCCAGGGTGGCATCATAGGGGACGTCTCCCAACCGGCGGAGTTCCCGGCTGATCGTGCTGGGGTTGCGGTTCAGCGCACGGGCAAGCGCCCTGATGCTGCAGGGGCGGTTGTCTTCACGGGCGTGATGCAGTTCCAGCATGATGGCAGCCCGCTCTTCGGGGCTCAGGTGGGTATAGGTTCGGGTCTGTTCCATGGCAACACCTCATATGGGGATGGGGTGTTGCACTTGAAAGTTGAGTCTAAGCCTGACCTCCTTGAAATACCCGCATGCGAGAGCACTGCCAACAGAATTTGACAGAATTGCCTACATTCGCATCGGAAGCGCAACCCCCAAACTGTCTGACCATTCAGGCAAGCTGAAAGCACTTTGGGGAAAGATTCAAAGTCACGCCTGGGAGAGCGGCACGGCTCTGGAATTCATCGACACGGAGCGTGTTGCTGATATCCTTGATTGCGGAATACTTCCGTCAGACAGCCCAGCCAACCCCCGATGGAAAATACCGAATCCTTGAAAGCTCCCATGCCGACGGGCTCGTACAAAGGACGCCGGAGACAACTGAACATCACAAAATCTGGGAGCCATCCTGCATGCAAGAGAGCTGAAAAATTTCCCACCACCAATTCAGCGCAAATCCATTCGTTTCATCGCTTACGATGGCAATGGCAGAATGAGTCCGGTTCGCTACAGGATGGAGGGTTCCCGAGGCTACGCCACTGACTTCCCGGCATTCATCGACAGGATTCATGACGCCATGCAGCATCATGAGCGTATCGATCGAGTACGACGGTATCACAATACTCGTTTCCGGAAATCGCCATACGGGAACTCGTTGCCAATGCACTGATTCATCAGGACATGACGATCAGGGGCAGCGGGCCTCTTGTAGAAATGTTCAACGACCGAATTGAAGTTACGAACCCCGGAGTGCCTCTCATCACTCCGGAACGCTTCCTCGATTTTCCACCACGCTCACGTAACGAAGCGCTGGCAGCACTCATGCGACGAATGAGGTACTGCGAGGAGCAGGGAACGAGGCATCGACAAGGTCATCCAGGCGGTAGAATCCCACCATCTTCCTGCTGACTTCCGTACCGAGGGTGACGCTGTAAGAATCGTTCTCTATGGCCCCCGCAAATTTGCGGACATGACCCCGGAAGAGCGCATTCGCGCCTGTTATCAGCACGCTGCCTTCCTTCATGTCAATGGCAAGCGCATGAAGAACGCCTCTACGCGAACGCCTGGGCATTGACCTCCGGAACGCAGCACAGGCCTCGTCTGTCATCTCGCAGACCCTCAAGGCAGATTTGATACGCTCGGCAGATCCGGCACACCCCCGTGCCGGCTACCTCCCCTACTGGGCCTGACCCTGATCACATCTGACCCACACGACGCGGCCACAGATACACTTTGGTTACATAGCGACTTCACAAAAACTTGATGCAAATGCCCCCGCTTGTCCAAAAACCTACTCATCCGGATATGAGTTCAACAAAATCAATATGGTTAAGTGACGCCAAAGTTTTGATCCCGTTTTGATCGCAATCCGATCCAGCCCTGTCTCTTCAGAGATTGGCGGCACACCGCCCACACGCAGGGACAGGCAGAAGCAACGCAGCTGCCTGATTCAAGAAAGATTCTCATTTCTCATCTTGCCGCTTCCCCCCTGATATCACGTACAGTACGGGCCAGACCTTCACCCACTGGCTCAAAACGCACCTTCTTCGAATGACATCCACAGCCCGCCCTGCTGCGCCTCCCTCGTCCCATGCGGATGCAGAAATCCCCGGAGCCCCGTGGCAGACACCTCTCCCGGCAAAACCGCTCCCGCTCCCATGCAAACCTGCCGTGTCGGCGGTTCCGTGCGCGACGAACTGCTGGGCCTGCCCGTCGGTGACCGTGACTGGGTGGTGGTGGGCGCCACACCCGAACAGATGCTGGCCCGCGGTTTTCGGGCCGTCGGCAGAGATTTTTCCGGTCTTTCTGCACCCCCAGACCCACGAGGAATATGCACTGGCCCGCACCGAGCGCAAGACGGCCCCGGGCTACAAAGGGTTCGACGTGCATTTCTCGCCGGACGTGACCCTGGAAGAAGACCTGCTGCGACGGGACCTCACCATCAACGCCATGGCCATCGACGATGACGGAAACATCATCGACCCCTTCAATGGTCGCGCCGACATCGAGGCCAGAATCTTCCGCCACATCAGCCCGGCCTTTCGCGAAGACCCGGTGCGCATCACCTGCGCGTGGCCCCGCTTTTGCCGCACGTTTTTCCGGCATTTTCCGTCGCCCCGGAAACACTGGCCCTGATGCAGGCGATGAGCGCCGCCGGCGAAGTCCATGCCCTGGTGGCCGAACGCGTCTGGCAGGAAATTTCCCGTGGATTGATGAGTGCCAAACCCTCCCGCATGCTGGCGGTACTGGCGGACGCGCACGCACTGCCCATTCTGATCCCGGCGCTGCCCGCGCCTGCCACACAGCCCGCCTGGCTGGCCGCACTGGATGCCAGCGCCGAAGCAGGTGATCCACTGCCGATACGCTTCAGCATTCTGCTGGCGGGGATGAGCATCACGGCAGAAGATGGAAATACGCCGAATGCCTCCTCCCCGGCACATCCCCAAAAGCAGCGGGCACCAGGGGCAACCCAGTCCTCCTGTCAGCAGGCCGTCACCGAACAGGCCCGCGCCCTGCGCGCCCCAAACGATTGCATCGACGCCGCCAGCCGGCTGGCCGGAGAAATCCCCGGCCCCATTCCGCAGGCCGCCCAAAAATGGTTTGCGTCACCCGCCCGAAAGGACGCTGTCGAACTGGTTGCCCTGTTCAACCGTCATGACGCCTGGCGGCGACCGGAGCGGTTGCAACAACTTCTGATGGCGGCACGACGGCTCGCGTGCAGACGGTCATGCAGGGCACATCATCTGCATCGCGCATCGACCTGCAGACAACACCCATACCCCAGATGGCCGACACCATCACCGCCACATGCCGCGCCATCGAACACGCGCTGCAGGTCGCCTCTGACGTGGATACGGGTGCCATTGCGCAATTGCACCAGCAGAACACCAAAGGCATACGGCAGGCCATCGATGATGCCCGTGTCGAAGCCATCCATGATTCTGCGGCCCTGCCGTCTCGTCCTGCACGTCCAGAGGGAATTCGCGGGCACGAATGAATCCATGACACGCACCCAGCCATCCGGCACCCGACACCAGCCACCCAATACCAGCCACCCAATACCAGCCACCCAATACCAGCCATCCGGCACCAGACAACAGACAACAGACAACAGACAACACCAGAATGAGCGCTCTGGCCTGATCGTCCTTCCAGGCCATGCTCATCCCCGATCAGGAATTTTTTTCCTCCTGCCTTTTGTCCTAAACATTCATTACCACATTCACCCTGCACCAACAAACAGACACAAACCTTCAGGGTCATCTCCGGATAATGCACGGAAACCCGGCTTTGTCGGGCATCATCGTCCCGCCTGATGCAATACGGCCGCTCCCGCAGAGAAACAATCATCGCGTACAGGTCTGATAGTCTGTCTGCCCGTTTTCTCTTTCTCGAACCTGCCGGCACCCGCGGGTGCCCATCCGACAGGACATCATCCACCATGCGCATCCCCGCATCATCCCGGTCCGTCAACCCGTCCTCCTGCCGCACTGGCACACCCTGTGCAACAGCCCCGGCGACTGGCTCTCGTGCCCGTGCACCCACCCCTGCTGCGGGCCACGGCTGGCGCCTTCGCCCTGGCTCTGGCCCTCACCAGCTGTGGCGGGGTTGGGGGTGGCGGCAGTGATGCCTCTGCCAGCAACGGCCCCACCATCAGTGGTTCGAACCAGACCGGCAGCTACACGCTGGGTTCGGCCGAGTACAAGCGCCTCTACGGCCCCGGCGTCTACCGGCAGGACAGCCTCGGCAACACGGCCGTGGGCATCTACAAGGGACAGGAGCAGATCGTCTCCGACCGCTTTCGCGCCACCTCCACGGGCCACCTGGAGAAGGTGCGCATCTACTGGCAGACGGGTGACGGCTACTCGTCCGGCAACAACGGCGTCATGCGCCTGCGCCTCTTCCCGGACGATGGCAGCAGCCAGCACCTGCCCAACACGTCGGGCACGCCCCTGGCCGAAGCCTCCTTCACGCCCGGTGGTGTCACCTACGGCCGCTCGCTGTTTGCCGACATCAATTTCAACGCCACGCAGCCGATGCAGGCCGGCCAGCTCTACCATCTGGTGATCGACAACACCGACGGCAGCCCGGCGCAAAACCACATCAGCAGCAACAACGCCGTCACCAACGACGACAACGCCCGCCCGGCCCGCTGGCTGGCAGTGTCGGAATGGGCCACCCTGCTGGGTACGCGTTCCCCCGGTTCCAATGCCGCCTTCTCCTGGCAGGATCTGGTGCAGACGCCCCTGCGCGGCAACCGCTACGTCCCGGTGCTGCAGATCACCACCCGCGAGGGTACGACCCAGGGCGCCTCACCCATGGAAAGTGGCGCAGTGGACCCGGACCGCATCTTCACACTGGCCTCTGGCCATCCCATCCGCGAGCGCTTCACCCCCTCTGCCAACCACCAGATCAATGCGCTGTCGGTAGCCACCGCAGCAAAGGCAGCGGGCAGCCTGCACTGGCGCATCCTGCAGGGGCGACAACGAGCTGGCCAGCGGCAATCTCGATGCCGCCCAGGCCAACTATCGTACCCTCGATACCGACACCGCCTTCAAGGTGGCCAAGTCCGACTGGTACGACGTGAAACCTGCCCAGCCCCGTCACGCTGCAGGCCGGCCAGACCTACGACGTGGAGTTCGAGCCGCAGGGGCAGCAGCCAGTGGGTGTTCTCGGTCACGCGCAATGGCTCGCGCAACGGCTTCACCTGGCCGGTGGCCTTTACCGAATCGCATGCCGAGCACCGGCAGGACGGCCAGTGGATCAACGCCAGCCCCTGGACCCGCGAATCCAGCGGCCGTTCCGATACCAACTGGCCCGTGGTGCTGCACGACGCGCAGTAAGCCGCCCCAGGCAGCACCGGCCTTGCGCCGGTGCTGCACTCATCCCGGTGCAGATCGTTCCACCAGCGTCGCCTGAGCAACAGCACTCAATTCCAGCAGCAATCAATTGCTTACCATTGGTCAAAAATCTTTATATAAATACAAGACCGGAATACTTTAGATAGATTCATAACACGAAAAAGCATCGCAGGGAAACAAAGAGAACGATTTTTGTTCGGCATAATACGCGCCGCTCGATATCTGCCACATCTTTTTTTCTGCCGCCCGACTCCGCCAGAGCACCCTCGAGAGCACCGCGGCGGACCGTTCTCTCTGCCGGTTCCTTCGCCATTCCCGGTCCGGCCAGCCCGTGGCAGAACCCCGATGCCGTGCGCCGTTCACCGACTATCCGCATTGCCCCCGCTTTTGCGGCTGTTTCAGGAAGCGGTACCCGACCCGGCCATCCGCCGGTACATTGCCCGGGCAACTGGCGCCATGCCCGACTCACCCTTGCCTGCCATGAAACTGCACACACCTTCGGCGCCTGCACTGCAACCCACCGCCCTCATTGCCACCCTCTGCCTGGCACTGGCCGCCTGCACCGGCAGCGGTGGTGGCGTTGCCGACGACACTTCCGGCAGTCGCGCCAGCAGCAGCCTCACCGCCAATACATCCGGCAGCAGCAATGGCAGCACGGCCGCGCAGAATACCGCGGGCAATGCCTCTGCGTCTCAGGGCTCCTGCAGCCCGGCGAGGGAGGGCTACACCCTCACCTCGGCCGAATTCCAGCGTCTCTACGGCCCTGGCGTGTACCGGCAGGACGGGCTGGGCAACACGGTAGTGGGCGTCAACAAGGGGCAGGAGCAGGTGGTGTCCAACCGCTTCCGTGCCACCATCAACGGCAACCTGTCTTCCGTGCGCCTGTGACTGGCAGACGGGCAATGGCTATTCGTCCGGCAACCACGGCAGCATCCGCCTGCGCCTGCTGCCCGATGACGGCAGCCCGCAGCACCTGCCTGACCTGAACGCCACACCACTGGCCGAAAGCGTCTTCACCCCCGGCACCCCCGGTGGAATACGGCCGCCCACTGTTTGCCGATGTGTACTTCGGCGGCGCCCAGCCCATGCAGGCCGGCCAGCTCTATCACCTGGTGATGGAAAACGTCGATCCCGATCCCTGGACCAACTTTCATCAGCAGCAACAACGCCATCACCAATGACGACAACGCCCGCCCGGCCCGCTGGCTGGCGGTGTCCGACTGGGCCACGCTGCTGGGCACCCGCACGCCCCAGTCCGGCGATGCGCCGGCATGGTCGGACCTGACGCAGGATGGCCTGCGCGGCAACCATTACAGCCCCATTCTGAAATCACCACGGCCGACGGCCAGAAACAGGGGCTTCCACCATGGAAAGCGGTGCCGTCGATCCGGACCGCATCTTCACCCTCACGGCAGACCACCCGATACGCGAGCGCTTCGTCCCCCACCGCTACCCGGCAGATCAACGGCCTGTCGTTTGCCACGGCCGCCTCCGTGGCGGGCACGCTGCGCTGGCGCATTCTGCAGGACGGCACCGAGCGGGCCAGCGGCACCATCCAGGCCGACCAGCCCAACTACGAGGCCCTCGTCACCGACACCTCGTTCCGGGTGGCCAAGTCCGTCTGGTACGACGTGGCACTGCCCACCCCCATCACCCTGACGGCCGGGCAGACCTGGGACGTGGAATTCCAGCCCGAGGGCGACAGCCAGTGGGTGTTCTCGGTGTCGCGCAACGGTTCGACCAACGGCTTCAGCTGGCCGGCTGCCTTCACCGAATCGCATGCCGAGCACCAGCAGGACGGCCAATGGATCAACGCCAACCACTTCGCCCACTATTCCAGCGGGCGGGGGGACACCAACTGGCCGGTGGTGCTGCATCAGGGGCAGTGATCCGGCCCCAAGGGAGCCTCTGCAAAAGTCTGCGAGCGCTTTGGACCCAGGATCGGGATGAGCCAGAAGGCGCCATTTGACGGCAATAGCAGGGCTATTGGCGGCAAATGGCAACGCACTGGATCGCCCGAGCATGGAGGCCAGTGCCGCAGGACTTTTGCAGAGGCTCCCAAGGCCTTCCTGGCACATCATGAACGTCCCCGCGCCCCTTTGGATACGCAGGACGAGCCGGCACAGACACCACACCCCATGATGCCCGGGAACACGCGGGCCAGCATCGCCTACAATATTGCCTGACCGTGCCTGTATCGGATCCCTGCCGCAAGTCATGGACCCGTTCATGGCCCCAACCGGAGGGGCGATCAGCCCGCGCCGGACCTCTCCCGGGCAGCCCTGCTGCCCCGTGGTTCGCAACCATCCCACGTTAAAAAACTAAGGATCCCATGTCGTCTCCCCATCAGGCCCCCACCGGCGGGCCCGCGCCTGCTCCGTCCGGCGCGCCTGCCGCACGCGCAGCACAGGCCGTGCACACTGGCTCCAGCGCCAGCCCCCATACCGGCCCCAACACGCACACCGTCAACACCATGCCGGGCCGGCAGCAGTGAAAGCGCTGCAGCCCCCTGCCCAGGCCTCCCGCCCCGAACAGGCCTCCCACCCCGAAAAGGCTGCCGTCATCTTCTCCGGCGGACAGGATTCCACCACCTGCCTCTTTTCTGGCAGCTGCGCGACTTCGGCCAGCGACAACGTCGAGGTCATCACCTTCCAGTACGGCCAGCGCCACGCCATCGAGCTGGAAAAAGGCCCGCTGGATCGCCCAGGACCTGGGGGTGAAGCAGACGGTCATCGACACCTCGGTCATCCGGGCCATCACGCACAACGCGCTGCTGGACGGCAGCGTCCCCATCGAGCAGCACGGCAGCGAGCCGCCCTAACACTTCGTGGACGGGCGCAATGCGCTGTTTCTGCTGTATGCCGCCATCTACGCCAAGGGCCAGGGCATCCACACCCTGTACACCGGCGTGTGCGAAACCGACTTCAGCGGCTATCCGGACTGCCGGGACGTGTTCATCAAGTCGATGAATGTCACGCTGAATCTGGCCATGGACTATCCGTTCGACATCCGCACGCCGCTGATGTGGCTGACCAAGAAGCAGACCTGGGCACTGGCCGACGAGCTGGGCGCCTTCGACTACATCCGCGAGCACACCCATACCTGCTACCTGGGGTGCCCGGTGGCTGCCACGAATGCCCGAGCTGTGCTGCGCGAACGCGGGGCTGAAGGAATACCTGGCAGAACGGAACCACACACACGGCGGCTCGGGCACATGATACCTGCTACCCAGACATGGAAAGCCAGGCAGCCATGGAGCGCTCCTGACCCTGCCCCCTCACCTGCCACGGCGGCTTTCGGCCCGCATCCCATGACCCCGTGTCCCATGATGCACCGACTCAGGGGGCACGCATCATGATCCGCATTGCAAAGGAATTCTCCTTCGACATCGCCCACATGCTGGATGGTCACGACGGCAAGTGCAAAAACCTGCACGGTCACACCTATCGCCTGCGGGTGGAAGTGACGGGCGAGCTGCACGCCACGGGCCCCAAGGCCGGCATGGTGATGGACTATGGCGACCTGAAAGCCATGGTGAACCGGCACATCATCGAGCCGATGGACCACGCCTATCATCTACGACACCACCAGCGCACGCGAATGCCGTCTGGCCGCCACGCTGCGCGAGCTGGACTCAAACAGTACGGACTGCCGCTGCGCACCACGGCCGAAAAATATTGCGCAGCACATCTACCGCACGCTGCGCGGCCAGGCCTGCCCGGTGAGCCTCATCCGCCTGTGGGAAACGCCCACCTCGTACGCCGAGTACGCCGAATAGGCATCATACACGCCACCCGGAATGTCCCGTGATCAGCATTTTCCGTCGCGGCAGGCGGAATCGAACACCCTGCATGACGCCTGGCCACGGATGACATCACATCTCGGACCGCTGCACATGCGCAGCCTGCCGTGCGGGGCTGACATCGACTGCGGCAATAACGCACGCCTCAGCGAAAACCGGACATCCACACGCCATGCACGAGCGCCGGCAGACCGCAGCAACCCAGACACCCTCGCTGACGCTTCAGCCCGCGCCACCAGCAGTCCCATCGCATCGTCGAGATCTTCGAGTCGCTGCAGGGCGAAGGCTTCAACACGGGCATGCCCAGCATTTTTCATCCGCTTCGGCAAATGCAATCTGGCCTGCCCGTGGTGCGACACCAACTACAACCAGTTCGAGATCAAAATCACTGGATGAGTACTGCGCGTGGTGCACGGCCACACGGCGCGCAACATCATCATCACCGGGGCGAACCCACCATTCAGCCCGATCTGGACCCGTTGCTCGACACCCTGAAGGGCCGAGGGCTGTTTTCTGGCCATCGAGACCAACGGCCTGAAGCCGGTCCGCGCCAGATCGACTACATTGCCACCAGCCCCAAGCGTCTGTACGAAAAGGCCTACCGGACACATCGATTTTGCGCACGAGGTGCGCATCGTGGTCGATGGTGATGTGCGCGACTTCTGCGAGCAGATGGAAAACGCCATCCTCGCCGAGCACTACTACCTGTCGCCTTGCGAAACGGGCGGGGCGGATGAACATGCTGGAAACCATCACCCAGCTCGGACAGCTCAATGCCCGCCCCTGGCAGGCCCCACTGGAAGCTCAGCGTCCAGACGCACCAGCTGGCCAGTATCGAGTAGCCCCCTTCACCCACAAAGCAGACAACCGCCACCGGCGCCTGCCCGTTGATCCGACCACACCGCCAGCTCATTGCCTGCCGGATCGCGGAAATGAAAGCGTCTACCGCCGGGAAAACTGAAGATGGGCTGGGTGATCTCACCACCTGAAAGCCTCGACCTTCGCCATCGTGCCCTCCAGCCGGTCGGTATAGATGACGGCCAGCGGCAGCGAGGCGCGTGCCAGGCTGACTGCTGATCCCCGATCCCCAGGCCACTGCCTTGTGTCGCTGTGGTCGCTGCCCCAATCCTGGTATTTCCAGCCAAAAATCTGCTCATAAAAGGCCTTGCTGGCCCCATGCGCAGCGGCATCGGGGCAGGAAACTCAATGTAGTCGATGTGATTGGGTATATGGGCCATGGCAATACTCCTGTTCCTGCCAATAGAATACATGACCTGAACACAGGGGAGCCAGGCCTGCTCCGGCGGGCATACCCCCCTGCCATCCCGGCTCGTTACACGCCCAGACATGTGCCAGCAAGCCGAAACAAAAAGCAGTCAATTCAGGGAGCTTCTCTTCCCGGAAAGACAATGTTCCAATCTTCTGGCGCTCACCCTTGCATGCACCATGCGCAATGGCTAAAACCGACCCCCATGTGACGTGGGCCTCGAGGCTTGCCGTGGCATCGACCCTTTATTTTGCGGGCAGGTCGATCTACCTGCTGGCCACCGAAGGCCCCAATCCGCTCGCAACCAGTATCACCCTCATGTGGACAAGCCTGCTGGTGCTTCTCTGGCTGAGACAGCCAGCAACGGAAAAAGATCAGTAGTAACCGTCCTCATCACAGCGCCCCCGCACACGGGACATGAGGCGATCCAGGCAGGTCGGAACAGAAAAACAGCCCGCGGTCGGTCACCAAACCCCAGTGTCGACACTGGCGCCTGCGTACCGCGCTCGAAGGCGATCACCTTGAAGAGCGCGCCCATTTCCGCCTCGGAAATGAGCTGCTGCACGGCCTGCGCCTGGGCAAACCAGAACTGTTCGGGCTCGCGCGGCAGCTCGGCCAGTTCATCCAGCACCCCGGCGTTCATCAGAAAGGCCGCCATGCTGGTGTGCCAGCAGTGAAAAGCCCGCTGCCGTGGCAGCACGCGCCAGCGAAAAATCCACGTGGGCGGTGATGTCGTTCAGCCCGGCCACAGGAAGGGTTCGGTATGGCTGTGATGCCGGTAATGGCACATCAGCGTACCCTGCGAACGCTGCGGGTGGTAATACTCGGGCGCGGCAAAGCCGTAATCCAGCAGCAGCACCGTGCCAGCCGTCATGCGTTCGGCCAGCGTCCGGATCAGCCCTGCTGGGCCGGGCGAATTTCGGAGCGGTAGGGCGTGGGCCACGCGGCCGCCTCACTGCCCCGCTCCCCCGCACGGTAGCCACCGCCCCGTTGAGCGCAGCATCGGCCGGGCGGGGCACCCAGACAAAGGCGCCGTCGTCCGCCAGCCCCACGCCCATCTCGTATACCTGTTCGCCAGACGGGCCGACCCCGACCCCAGCAGCAACCGTACCTGCCGTTCTGGCTGCCGGGGCGTCCTCCACACCAGCACCTGACATATCCCGGGCAGCCTTCTCACTGGCATGACCTTTCACATCACCACGGGTGCCCCCTTGCCCGCCGCCATTTCGAAAATCTGCACCGGCATGGCATCCAGCAGCTCGTTGGCCACCACCACACCGGCAAAGCGTTCTGGAAAAATCCGTCAGCCACTGCACCCGCGGCAGCAGGCCCGGCGCCAGACTCATCAGCGTCTGCCGCTGCTGTTCGCGCCGCTCGGCCGACAGCTCCAGAATCGGTAGCGCAGCCCGGAAAACCCGGCGTTGTCCAGCGCATTGAGCAGCTGGGCCGCCAGCGTACCAGTACCCGCCCCACCTCCAGCACCATCGGGCCGTCGCCCGCCAGCGCCGGATCGCGCAGCCAGGGCGCCACCTGCCGGGCCAGCGTGGCGCCGAACAGCGGCGTCGGCTCCGGCGCCGTGACGAAAGTCGCCCGCCGCCCCGAAAACCATGCCGGGGTTGCTGTAATAGCCCAGCCCGCTCGTACAGCGCCATTTCCATGTGAGCGCGAAACGGGATCCAGCCACCCACACGGCCGATCTCCGCCGTGATGTCGTGCCGTGCTGCTCGCGGCACAGACGCCTCGGCACTGGGCACGGGCGGGGCATGGGCAATACAGAGATGCGACAGGGGTCATGACGGGAAGGCCGCAGAAGAGAAATACCTGTGGCGCATGCCATGGACCCGCTCGTCCGTCAGGCGCCCAGCGCGCGTCGCGAGGCTCCACGGATGCCGGTCCAGCGCGGGAACGAATGCGTCCGTGACACGCCTCTCCACCCATCATGCTACGGTGCCTCACCGCGAAGACACGCCTCCGCCCCTGCTGGCATCACCGGATCTGCCAGCGCACCATCCAGCCAGTCTGCTCCCGAGCCTGCCGTCACGGCCCGGGGGGTTGCACTGGTCACCGGCGCCGGCCAGCGGCTGGGACGTGCCATTGCACTGGCGCTGGCCGCCGACGGCTGGGACATCGGCGTGCATTACCGCGAATCGGCAGACGGGGCCGCGCAGACCGTTGCCGACATCACCGCACTGGGCCGGCGTGCCGTCGCCCTGCAGGCCGGTCTGGACGACGCGTCCCAGTGCCGGCAGCTGGTGAAACGAGCTGGCAGACGCCCTGGGGCCCGTCACCGGACTGGTCAACAGTGCCTCGCGCTTCGACTTCGACAGCATCCACTCCCTGACGCCGCAGAGCTTCGCGGCACACCTCGGCTCCAACCTGCTGGCACCGCTACTGCTGTCGCAGGCCCTGCTGGCGCAACTGCCCGGTCGGCGGACCACTGCATCCGGGCGCCGCTGTCAAACCTGCCCTTTCCGCCGGGCCGGGCAATCCGGACAGTGCCGCAGCCACGCCAGACCAGCCGTTCAAAGTCTCACGGCCGACGTGCGCTCACCCGCACCATCTGCCTCCACCCGCCACCGCACCCTTGCCGTCATCGTCAACCTGCTGGACCGAAAGCTCTTCAATCTCAACCCCGACTTCCTGTCCTACACTCTCCAAAGGCGGCCCTGACGGCCAGCCACCATACTGGCACAGCGCATGGCACGCTCATGTACGGGTGGTGGGCGTGGCCCCGGGCCTGATGCACTGCCCAGCTACCTGCAGAGCGACACCGATTTTGCACACGCCCACCGGACGCTCGCCGCTGGGCGCCTCCAGCCTGACGGAGGACGTGGCGCCACCGTGGTCTTTGCCGCGAGACCCGCTCCATCACCGGCACCACGCTACTGGTGGACGGCGGCCAGCACCTGCTCGGCCCTCGCGATGCCAGCCTGATGGGCCAGGCCTGACTTCCTGGCACGTGCGGGGACTGGTTCATCCAGCGGCTCTGGTCGTGCAGGACAAGGCGGCAGGACCGCAGAACCCCCAACGAGCTTCAAGGCACTGCCAACACGGTCGATGAAGCCCGGCTCATTCCTGCCAAAACCCATCTCCCGTTCCCGCTGCGTGTCAGGCCCGTCCGCGCCCCATCCGTGCCTTTTTGCGCAAAACACGGGGGCGGGCGAGCGCAAAAATCCCTCATCCCGGCCGCCAGCCGCTATGATTGCGTCCTTCGGCGCCTCCGCCCGCGATGCGGGGCGATTCCGTTCGATGTCGGCGCCCCGGTCCTGCGGCATGGCCGCTGCAACGACGGCGCCCCACGGTTCCGGCAGCATCCCTGCCCGTCGCCAGTGCCTTTTCTGTCTCCGACGTCATGCGGGCCGAGCAACACCCCGCCCGCCGAGAACCCCTCCCTGGCAGACCGGCCAGGCCATCCGAGACCATCCGCGACAGATGAAATCCGCCGCACCGGTTCCGGTCCGGCGCGCCGCTGGGCAGCGATGCCGCGCTCGCAACAGGCTCTGTGGGTAGGCGACGACACGCAGGACAAACCGGCTGCCGGCGCCCGTGCTGGGCTGTCCATCGATGTGCCGGTCGCCACACCGGATGCGCTCCACCGGAAATCAGCTGCACGCCTTGCGGAAGAGCCATCGCCTCAGGCCTGCATCACGGCCATCGCGGCCCCTGCCACCCGCCATGTGCCCAGCCGTCCGCCGCGGAGCATGCGTCGGCCAGCCACCGCGCGCACCCGGCCTGCGCGACACCCGTCGCGAAGACACGAGAACAACAAAGCTCTCAAAGCGCGCCTGCCGCCGCCACGCCGGCGCAGGCTGTTGCCATTCGACATGATCGGCGAGGGCGACCGCGTGATGGTCTGCCTCTCGGGCGGCAGGACAGCTTCGGCATCGCTCGACATCCTGCTGGGCCTGCAGAAGCGCGCACCGGTACGGTTCTCCATCGTGACCGTCAGCCTCGACCAGCGCCAGCCCGGCTTTCCCGGCCGACGTGACTGCACCTACCTGCGAAACTCGTCCGATATACCACATCGAAACCGAGCACCCTGGCAACGCGGTGCAGCGCGTCATTCCCGACGGCAAGACCAAGTGTTCGCTGTGTGCTCGCGGCTGCGGCGCGGCGTCCTGCGCCGTGTGGCCGACGGGCGGGCGCCACCACGCATCGCGCTGGGCCACCACCGCGACGACATTCTGGCCACCTTCTTCCTGAACATCTTCACCGGCGGACGGCTCAAGACCATGCCGCCCAGAGGCTGGTGTCTGGACGACGGCCCGGCACGTGGTCATCCGCCCGCTTCGCACTGTGGAAGAGACCTGATCCGCTGGGCAGAAGTTCAGCGACGTCTCGATCATTCTAGCAACCTGTGCGGCAGCCAGCCCAGCCTGAAAGCGGGCGAAACCGCGATGCTCGGGCCTCTGGGAAGAAAGCGCTTCCCGCCGGCTGGAAACCATCTTTTTCTTCCCTGGGCGAGGTGCGCTCCCACCTGATGGATCGCGCCTGTGCGACTTCCAACACCCTGCGCGGCGGCGACGACCCGCCGAGGATTGAGGTGAACGGACCCGTCTCCTGGTTTTCCAGTACCGCCGCCTGATCCGGATCCTCTGGACGGTCCGGCGCTTCGGGCTGGACGAACTGCTGGTCGCGGCGCCGCCCGCTTTGTCCGCTCGCCCTGGCTGCTGCGGTGCCGCCGCGCTGGCTGCGCGTGGGCACCATCCGCAGGCTGCCGCGCGGCGATGCGCCTGCGCCACCGGCCTTCCAGCCTGGGGCCCATCTTCACGTCAGGATTCGGCCGGGTGCTGTCCGCGGCGCGCGACCTGATGCCGCCAGGCATCGCCGACAGAGCTGGCCCGCCTGCGGGACCGCGTCTTCCGCCGACCTGGCCATGGCCGAGATCGGTGCCCGGCCTGGACATGGCCAGCTCGGATGCCTTTGCCGAGTTCGAGCGCGACCCCGTCGCCTCGGCCTCCATTGCCCAGGTACACCGCGCCCGGCTGCACGACGGCACCGCGGTGGCCGTGAAGGTGCTGCGCGCTGGCGCGCATGCTGTCGGTCATCGAGAACGACACTGCGCCTGCTGCGCCGCCGGCACCCACGCTGGCCATGCGCCTGTCGGCCCGATGCCCGTCGCCTGCGCCCCATGGAGGTGGTGGACGAATTTCGACCACTACCTGCACGACGAGCTGGACCTGGTGCGCGAGGGCCGCCAACGCCAGCTCCAACTGCGCCGCAATTTCGAGGGCTCCACGCTGCTGCGCGTCACGCAGATGTGCTGGGACTACTGCCGCCGCAACGTGCTGGTCATGGAATGGGTCAACGGCGCATTCCGCATCGGCCGAACCGAACGCATGCGCGCCGTCGGCATCGACGCTGGAAGAAAGCTCTCCGCGACGGTGTGCAGTCTTTCTTCACGATTTTCGTGCGGCTTCTTCCACGCCGACATGCACCGGGCAACATCTGGTCGGCACCGGCGGACGACTTCAACCGCTACATCGCGCTGGACTTCGGCATCGTCGGCGCCCTGTCCGGCGGCACGACAAGCGCTATCTGGCGCAGAACTTCCTCGCCTTCTTCAGGCGTGATTACCGCCGGGTGGCCGAGCTGCACATCGAGATCCGGCTGGGTGCCGCCCGATACCCGGGCCGAGAAGGCTGGAAGGTGCCCGTGCGCGCCTGCTGCGAACCGGTGTTCGACCGGCCACTGCGCGAGATCTCGCTGGGCGTGGTGCTGATGCTGCCTCTTCCGGAACCTCGCGCCGTTTCAATCGTCGAAAATCAGCCGCAGCTGGTGCTGCTGCAGAAAACCCTGCTGACATCGAAGGACGGGTCGCGAACTCGGCCCGATCTCCGACCTGTGGGTCACCGCACAGCCCATCCTGGAAGTGTTCAGCCAAAGCAGCAGGTGGGCTGGGCCGGCTTCAGTAACAAGGTCCGGCAGGAGGCGCCCCGCGCTGGGCGCAGCTGAGTCGAAACTGCCGCGCGGCTGCTGCACGGTGCCCTGAGGCCCAGGCCTCCCCGCCATCGACGAGCACAGACGCCGCCTGCTCGGAACAGCTGGCGCGAACGGCGACGAACGTCGCGCTGGCTGCAGAGTGGCCGTCCTACTGATGACCGCCATACTGGCCCTGCTGGTCTGGTTCCATCTCGAACCAATAGCCGCCTCTGCCGCCGCCACACGACCGGTGCACCCTGCCGAGCACACACCACCACCCGTCGTTCCGCTGCCATCTGCCCGCCAGACCGTATTGCCATCGCACTGCAGGGGCCAACGTGCCGCGCGCGCACCAGGCCCATCCGTCTTCGCCTTTCGGGAGACCGCCATGCTCGTCACCTGGTTGCCTGCTACTTCGCCGTCACGATCGCCATCGGTGTCTATGCCGCCCGGCGCGTGAAGAACTCGGCCGACTATCTGGTGGCTGGCCGCAGCCTGCTCGCTCATGAACACGTTTGCACCGTGTTTCTGCTTCACCTGATTCGGCGCAGAGCGTCCTGGCCGTCTCCTCCACGTCCTGACGGACGGTCTGCGCGGCGTGGTCGGTGATCCGTTCGGCGCGGCTCTGCCTGATCTTCGTGGCGCTGTTCCTGGCCGCCCCCTACTACCGGCTCAAGCTGATGACGGTCAGCGATTTCTACAAAAAGCGCTGCAACCGCACCGTCGAGCTGGCCTCGGCCGCTGCGTCTCCATCTCGTATCTGGGCTGGGCCTCGGCCAACCTGGTGGCACTGGGCATCGTCATCCACACCGTCTCGGGCCATGCCATCCCGCTGGAGGCAGGGAGGTATCGTGCTGCGGGCGCCGTCGTCGTCGGCGTCTACACCCTGTTCGGCGGCGTATGCGGGTCGGTGGCCTTCACCGACCTGTTCAGACCTGCGTCATCATCGTGGCCGGCCTGCTCTACATCGCCTGGATGCTGTAGCCGCCATGGCCCGGCGGGGTCGACAAGGTGATCATCACGGCGGCCTCCGACCGGCTGAAGTTCTTCCCCGACGCCCAGCCTGCGACGACGGCTGGGCTTCATCGCCGCCTTCGTCTCACCATGGCGCTGGGCTCCGGTGGCCCGGCGAGGACGTGTTCAACGCGTCACCTCACCCGCACCAGGAAGATCGCCCGCACCGGCACCCTGCTGGGCGGCTCCTTCTACCTGATCATGCCTTTCGTGCCGATGTTCATCGCGACTCGGCACTCCTCATCGACCGCCATGGTCCGGCGGATGCTGGCCAGCCAGAACGACTTTCCAGCAGGTCCTGCCCACGCTGATCCTGCAGCGCACGCCGCTCTTTGCCCAGGTGCTGTTCTTCGGCGCCCTGCTACTCGGCCACGTCCTGTCCCACCGCCGGCGACGCACCTGCTGGCCCACCGCCGTCATCCACCGAAAACGTCGTGCAGCCGCTGTGCCTGAAAGCTGTCCGACCTGCAAGATGCTCGTCCTGCCGCGCATCATCCTGATCGGCTTCACCTGCTGCGTCACGCTGTTTGCCCTGACGCAGCGACTACGTCCATGTACCAGATGGTGCAGGACGCCTGCAAGTCCACCCTGGTCACCGCCTTCACGCCGCTGGTCTTTGGCCTGTTCTGGCGCCGTGCCACTCCCGCAGGGGCACCGCTCGTCGTCGATGGTGGCCGGCGGCGTCGTCTCCTGGCAGGTGGCCGCTACGTCGCGACGCCCTGATGCCGCAGCTGGTGGGGCTGTGCACCCGCCATTCTGGGCATGATCATCGGCTCGCTGGCCCATCGTCATCGGCGTGCCAGGGCCACCGAGATCGTCGACCTGGCCCGGCAGCCCGGAGTATGCCGACAATCACCGCCGGCATGACACGCGGACTGCGACCGTACGAGTACGCTGGCGAGATAACGGGACCGCCTGCACGGCACGAAAACAGAGTGCGCCAATAGCCACGCGCACGGCGTTTCGGCATACCCTGCTAGGCTGCGTGTCGCGCAGCCTGACATCGGCAGGCAACCACCGCACGTCAGACATGCTGCGCGCGCCGCTGCGTGCCGTGGCGGCATGACGCTCTGCTCTGGCCTCAATCTCTCCCGAGACCACACCGATCCAGCCAGGTGACGTCTGTGATCACGCTGCCGGCATGGGCAAACGGATGAACTCCGACCTGCCGAAGTACGCACCTGGCCGGCAAACCCCTGCTCCGGCCATGTCGTCGGCTACCGCCCGCACCTCGACAGCGGCTGGTCATCGTGTTCGGCCATGGTGGCGAACAGGTGCAGGCCGCCTTCGAGCCGAGCCGACCTGCACTGAGGCTGGCGGGCCACACGTCCGCCCAGCGGAGCACCGGCCATGCCGTCGCGAGGCCGTGCCGCTGCTGGACGACAGCGTCCCGCCCTCAGTCTCTATGGTGACGTGCCGCTGGTCCGGCGCCGCCACCCTCGACAACAGCCGGCGCGCGCAAGGACGGCAAGCTGGCGCTGCCTCACGCACATGGAAGACCCGACCGGCTATGGCCGCATCGTGCGCGACCTGCTGGGTCGTCGACGCCGCATCGTCCCGAGCAGAAGGACGCCGATCGAAGCCACTGCGCATCGACGAGATCAACACCGACATCCTGGTCTGCCCGGCCAGGCCGCTGGCGCAGCGGCTCGCGCCAGAGAGACGACAACGCCCAGGGCGAGTACCTACACCGCGGTAGCCAGCCGCCGCCGCCGTGGCCGATGCGCAGCGTCATCTCGCCAGCGACCACGGAGAATGGGGAAACGCTGGGCGTCAACAGCAAGACGCAGCTGGCCTTCCTGGAGCGCCGTCACCAGCGCAACCTGTGTGACCGCCTTACTCACCGACAGTGGCGTCATGACGGCCGACCCCGACCGTATCGACATCCGTGGCACGCTGGCATGCGGCCGCGACGCGGCCCGTCACATCGACGTGGGCTGCGTGTTCGAGACACCGTGTCAAACTGGAGCAAGGGCGTGAGAAAATCGGTCCCAACTGCGTGCTGAAGAACGTCACCATTTTGCCGATGGCGTCGAAGTACCACCCATGTCGGTGCTGCAGGCGCCGAGTGCGGCGCTTTCGGCAGCCGCGTGGGGCCGTTTGCCCGCCTGCGCCCCGGCACCCGTCTCTGCGCCCGACAGCCACATCGGCAGCTTCAGATCCGAACTCAAGAACGCCACCACCGGCACCGGCGGCAAGGTCATACACCTCTCCCTACGTGGGCGATGCCGAAATCGGCTCGCTTGCGTCAACATCGGCACCGGCACCATCACCTGCAACTACGATGGCGTGAACAAGTTCAAGACCATCGCTCCGAGGACGATGTCTTCGTCGACGGCGGCACCCAACTGATCGCCCCGGTCACCGTGCACCGTGGCGCCACCCTGGGCGCGAGCACCCGCCACTCACCCAGGATGCGCCGGCCGCAAACTCACTCTGGGTCGCGCGCGCCAGACCACCATCGAGCACTGAAACGGCCGGTCGAAGGCCCCCAAATAACCAGGCCTGTCCTGACCCCGGAGGAAGCCAGCCCTGCGAAAACCGGGTCCATGCCGTCCCGCCGCGGCCAGTGCGCTCACCCGCACCATCCCGGCCGTTGCACCGACCCGTTCACAGACGCCAGCCACCATCCCGGACGGCCTGCCGCCAGCAGGCCACCTGCCACCAGACGTAAGCAAACACGAGAACTTCGAATCCGTAGCGCGGAATCGTTGGAGCCGTTGCTGCAACGCAACATCGTCGATCACGATCGAAGGAGCTGCGCAAACTCCGAATACCGCGGCTATGACTCACGCCGGCATCGCCCATGACTGCGAGCGATGGCCGGATAGAACGCGTACGCGCCGTCGACCCGCGTGGCCGAACTTGGAGCATCGTGCCCACGAGACGCAGCACGCCGACGCACGCGGCATTGCCCACACCCGCTGGGCCACTGCACGGTGGCGTCAACGAGGGCAACGCCCACCCGCACATCTCCACCGGCAGCGAGCTGCGGGTCTGTGTGGTGCACTGGCGGCATCATCGAGAACCACGAGGAACTGCGCAGCGCCCGCAAGAAAGCCAAAGGCTTCCACGAATTCTCCTCACAGACCGACACCGAGTGGTGGCCACCTGGTCCCTCGCTGGTGCTCGCCGGCCTGAACCTCACCGACGCCGTGGCAGCGCCGCCGTCAAACAGCTGCATGGCGCCTGCGCTGGCCGTCATCTCCAGCCGGGAACCCGGCACCGTCACGTCGGCACCGCCGCGGCTCACGCCGCTGCACTGCTGGGCGTGGGCGGCCGGGGTGCTGAAACGGGCGCAGGAACTTCCTCGCACTCCGACACCTCCGGCCCTCCTGCAGGTCACCCGGCGCATCGATGTGTCTGGGCGAAGGCGACGCTCGTCACCCTCGACCCGCGACGGCTACATCCGTGACGCCGACGACAGACCGGCCACCGCCGGGTCACCAGCCAGCTCTCGGCCGACGCCGTCAACTGGGCATCTACGACCACTACATGCAGAAGGAGATCTTCGAGCGGCCCAGCGCCATCGGCAACACGCTGGAGATGATCGAATACGCCAACTCCCTGCAGCGGCCTGTTCCGAGTGCCGAAGCCGAAGAGATCTTCAAACGCACCCGCCGCATCCTGATCCTGGCCTGCGGCACCGCTATCACACGCCGGTTTCGTGGCCAAATACTGGCTGGAAATCCATCGCCCGCATCCCCACCGACGGCGGAGATCGCCAGCGAGTGCGCTGTCACCGTGACCCGGTTCCGCAGGACGACACCCTGGTCATCACCATCTCGCAGTCCGGCGAAACGGCCGATACCCTGGCGCCCTGCAGCATCGCAAAACAGCAGCGCAATGACCGACACGCTGTCCATCTGCACCGGTGCCCCGAGTCGGCCCTCATCCGCAACAACAAGCTGCGCTTCCTCACCGGCCGGTCCCGGAAATCGGCGTGGCCTCCACCAAGGCCTTCACCACCCAGCTGGCTTGCGCTCTTCCTGCTGACCCTCGTGCTGTGCCCAGATGGCGACGGCCTGTCGCCCGACGCGCGAGCGACCTGCTGGCCAGATGCGCCACCTGCCCGGCCGCCATGAAGCACGTGCCGCCGTCAGGCCGGCCGTGAAGGAGATGGGCCAAGCAGCTTTGCCGAGAAGGATCACGCCCTGTTCCTGGGCCGCGACGCGACTTTCCCCATTGCCATGAGCGCGCGCTGAAGCTGAAGGAAATCACCTACGTCACGCCCACGAGGCCTATGCCGCCGGCAGGCTGGGCTTTACAGCCCGCTGGCCCTGTGGTGGACGCCAACATGCCGGTCGTGGTGTGGTGGCGCCGAGGATGCTGCCCTGATCGAGCTGAAGTCCGACATCCAGCAAGTGCGTGCCCGCGGTGGCGAGACTCTTCGTGTTTGCCTGACGAGGACACCCACATCGAGGAAGAAGACTTCCTGCACGTCATCAGCTGGTCGACCACGCAGGCACTGGTCGCCGATCCTGCACGTGGTGCCGCTACGCTGCTCGTCATCACGCTGCGCTGGCCCGCGGCACCGACGATGGACAAACCGCCGCTAACCTGGCCAAAGTCCGTGACGGTGGGTGACCACTGCACCAGCCGGTATGCCGAAGTATGGTCTGATGGGCATACCGGCCTGAGCTGAACGAGGCTCCGCCGAGTCATTGTATCACGGTCTTCATGACCGAGACGCGGGTGTCAGAAACTGCCGCCATGCTCGGGAAAGGTTCCGTTCGAGCCTCTCCTGCGGGTGGCGGCGTTTTCGTAAACGGGGCGCGCGAAAACATCATGAATGCCTGTCGGCGCGCGGGGTCTCTGTCTGCAGGGTTTGGGGGGGGGGGTGGGGTGGTGGTGGGGTGGGGTGGGTTTTTGTGGTCCTGACCACCTACATCTCGTCAAACGTCTGAACAGGAGAGCCTGCATGTTCCTGCGCGCGGCAACGGCGACCCGCGATGACCTGCTTCTCCCGCACCTCACAGATCACCCAGGCGGGCTTGAGTGCCTGCCGGTACTGCTGCGCGTCACCATCCCGCAGCTCGACCGGGTGGTGCCCCGGTTCGGGAGGGTGCGCCAGCTCTTCCACCACCTTCATCAGCTGGTCCAGCACCCTGTTGGCACACGCCGGTGACACAGTTTCCACCAGATGAGTCGTATATCCCGCTCAAAGATCGGCTTCGGCACTGTGCGCGTGATCAGGATCCCGTAGCGCGGCGGATGACTGCCCATGCGCGTCGGCTCCTGCGAATCTGCATGCGGCACCGGCCGGCTCACGACATCGGCGCCTGGCCCGACCTGCTCGACTTCCTGATCCCCAGCGCAAGGATCTGGGCAATGCCAGCTGTTCCCGCGTCTCCTCGCACGACGCCACATCCATCAGCACGGCCCTGGCCTCGCGCCGTTCTGGGTGATGAGCATTGGCTCGCGTGCTTCTGCCACCTGCGCGAAAACACTTCCGCCGCAGTGGCCTTGAGGTGGCAGATGGGTTTGACCTGGGTTGAGTAGTAGCGCCATGAGACAGCCTTCGAACAGGTTGAGATCAACAGGGACCAAATATAGCCTGTTTCGGTCCTGCCACCAGAACATGCATACCGGGGCGTGTACCGTCCACCCAGGCCGGCGTAGCCGGCCACACACACATGCGAGACGGCTGGCATCGTCGGTGAAAACGAAAGCTGCGAAAGCAGGCGATCATCATCGCTGGCTAACGGGGCCGGCAGGACGACATTGCCCGCGGTTTTCTGCCGGCGAGAGGCGGGCGATGCTGCGCTTCATCCGCTGCAGATCTGATTGCCGCCGGGCTGGCGCTCGCGCCCGGAAGAAGCGGCACTGAAAGCCAGCCGGCTGATGCTGGAAGAAATCGCCAGAAGCCGCCCGCAAGGGCGCAAAAGCTTCTGCCATCGAAACGACGCTGTCTGGCCTGGGATACATCCGCCATATCCGGGCATGGCGCAAACGGAGCTACCGCACAGAGTCTCTACTTCCTGTGTCTGGACGGCGAAACAGCCATTTTCCCGGGTTGCCGACGCGCGTCCGGCAGGGCGGTCTAACATCCCGGAAGCCACGCATTCGCCGCCGTTTCGTGGCGGGCTGGCGAAACTTCCTGCAGGGTATCGGCAGGAAGTTGATGACTGGGCACTGTACGACAACGCGAGGCGGCCCAACCCTTCAGGACACGGGGTGCAAACCCGCCAAAAGGAAACACCAACACCCAGAGCGGGGCCATGTTCACACACCAGCGCGAGCGCTGGCAGCCGAACTGGAACGCAATCCTCAACTGCGCGGCTCCATGGCCGCCGCCCGCAGCCGCCTTGCTGCCCAGATGTGCGCGCTGCCAGATCGCCATCAGACAAACACGGCCGTCGCGCGGGTGAGAAGAACGGCCAGATCGTTGCGGGTCACCGCCGACGAACTGCGCGCACGAAATTGCTGCGAACAGGCGGCGTTAGCTGCCTGGCGCTGATAAACGCCGCTTCATGGCTTTCACGCGTCCTCTGGTCCGCCGCCAATCTTGCAACGTCACGTCCTCTGACGTCCTCTGGCTTTCGGCGCTGTGCTCCCGTCGGTGAAGCCCGGTCGATGCCGTGCCCCGCCGCCAGGCGTGCCCTTGCACCGTGCGCCTCATGTCCCACCACCCTGCGGGCCATGTCGGCAGCAGCCGAACGGCCTCCAGACGGCGTGCGTGGCACACTCCTGGCAACCCCGGCTCACTGGCGGCGGCAGCCGCCTCGGCCCGTCCTCAACCGTCTGCGCCCGCACCTTTCCGGGACACGGCCGGGTCCCGAGGCCATGTTCTTGCTGCGAGCGTCGGCAGGCCGATCACGAGAAAACCCGTGGCCGAACAGCGACATGCTGATGGTGGAGATCAGCACCAGATAGTCGGGGCATGCGGGTATCACTTGCCGCAACAGCAGCCGCATGGGTGTTGACCACCAGGCCGATGCCCCACCCCATAGGCCAGCAGCAGCCTTACGCGCCGACGGAGCCGGTGTATCGGTAGATGTACGTCGGTCCCCACGCAACTGACCCTGACGCACCAGTGACAAATTTCGGGATGGCCCCTGGCCAGCGCCACACATTAAACCGCCGAGCGCCCTGCATGGCCACAGTAGCGATGTTGCCCTTCACAGTGGCCTTGACCACCGCCACTAAACTTGAACGGCAGGTGATTCTTCCTGCTCGTCTTCCATCGGAATATTGCGAATGGCCCGTCAGCGCCCCATCCCACAGCAGGAAGAACCTTTGTACAGCAGGATACATTGCGGCGGTGTGCGCGTGTTCTGGCCGATATTCACGGCCTGCGAGGCCTGGTGTGAGCTGCGCTCTCGGCAGTTTCTGCTGGTTGACATCGAGCAGTCCCTGCTGGTCGAGCATGTGCCGCAACCAGGTGAGCCCTCACGATCTGCCCAGGCGCGCAGAAGTTCCTTGCCCGAACGGATGAGGCCGCCAGATCTGCGCCCCCTGGCTCACCAGCGCGCCGGTCAGAATGATCACCGGAATGATGACGATCAGCATCACCGCGCCTATCGTGACCAGCGTGGCCGCGTTGCGGCTGCGCGGCATGCGCCAACAGCTTGCGCTCCATGGGCGAGAACAGCAGCGCCAGAATGGCCGCCCACATCAACGCACTGTGGAACGGCAGCAGAATGGCCAGAAAGGCCAGCGTCGCAGTGTGAGGCCAGGCCAGAAGAAGCGGCGGTCCTGGGCAGAGTTTCATCGGGACCCAAATGACGGAACAGGAAAGAACACGTCTGCACAGGCAAGGAGGCAGCACCGGCCGGCACCGGCGCACACGCCGGGCATGACTGCTGCGCGAACACAGGGGCCTGCTTGCCTGGCGAACAGCAACGCTTTGACATCATGTGCAGGGCTGCGGCGGCGGGCGAGACACAGCACCGGGAGAGTTGCAGGACATACCGGGCCATACCACTGCCATGCCATACCGCGGGCAGCAGTCGCCATGCCAGCGGGCCGATGCTGCGCCCAGCATCGCCATCTACCGCCAGGAATCCCCTGCCGGCATGCAGATCTCTGTCGCATGGCATCAAGCTGCTGAATCCACAAGGCAAAAAGACGTTTCAGGCCAGCGTGTTTCGCTGCGGCCGAAGCCCCGCTATCATGACTGCATGCTGGCCGCAGCGAGCTGACTCGTACGCGCAAAACCGCCGCACCCGGGAACAGGATCAGCTTTCGGCGTGCACATTCCCATGTGAGGGTGTTGTACGAACGGACACGAACCTGCCCCCGTCTGAGCGTCGAAGCCCGTGCCATCTCGGCCGGCACGCCCTTCCCGACCGCAGACAGGAACACATGCCCAGCAGGTCTCACCCAGGAACTGTTCCAGCCAGCTGCAGCGCGCCCAGCAGCCAGATCGCCAACAGCTGGGCGCGCGCACGGATCAGGCCAGCTCGGCCGTCGGCAAACGCCGCTGCTCAGCGGGCGCACTGGGCAGCTCAGGCGCCGGGCGGCCAGGAGGTTCGACCGCAGATGCCCTGCTCGGCGCCCTCGGCGGGTCGGGCGGAACACAGAGCCCATGCACTGGCCGGTCGGGGTGGTGGCCTCGATGATGTCCTCGGCGAGTCTGCGACCCGGCAATACCTGCTGGGTGGCGCGGCATCGGCGTCAGCAGCGCATCCGGCGGCGGCGGTCTGGGCGGCATGCTCGGCAGGCTGGTGGGCAGTGATGCTGGGCGGCACAGGCGCAGACACAGGCCCAGAACACCCAGGCGAGCGCCAGCACGGACGCGACTGGCGAGCTCTGGCGGTGCGGCAGCCGGCAACGCCGAGAGACCTGCTCTCCGTCCGTCTTCGGCAGCCAGGCCACCGCCCCGCGCCACCGAAGGACTGGGCCAGTCCACCGGCCTGGGCAGCCAGGGGTGCAACAAGCTGGTCCGCCTGCTGCTGCCGTGCGTCCTGTCGTTCCTGGCCGGGCGCTGCACCTGGGCCGCAACGGCGGCGGCAAGGAGTTTCAGATGAATAGGCGCTGGCCGGCGAGCAGCAGCAGATCAACGCGAATTCGGCGGCGGCACCGGGCGGCCCTGTGCTCGACCAGAACGGCGACGGCAGACTCGATCGTGCGCGACATCGTCGAAGCTGGGCAGCTCGCTGTTCGGCGGGCGCTGAGCCTTTCAGCCAGCGCGCGCAATTTCAGCTGCGCCAATAACGCGCGGCACGTCGCTGCAGCAGCATGCGGGCCGGTCGCACGGCCCGTGCCCGCTCCGGCGCGCGGGCAGCCCAGTCTCCCTGCGCTGGCCTGTGCCCGGCGATGTTATCCATACCCCCACCAGCCGGCATCACATACCCACGACGTCGATTCAATGGATAATCGCATAAGCCTCCTCTGGTTTGTATTCGTATCAACCCAACACGCAACGACGCCCGGCGTCGCTTTTCGCCGGGTATCCGGTCGAAGAACAACAATCATGTCATCGCCTTCCTCCCGGCGTTTCGTCCCTGCATCAGGCCGCTGCTCACCACTGCTGCCCCGGCCTGCTGCCGTGCCACCGCAGTCATGCCCGGTCTTTCCGTGACGACGGGTCGCCAGAACATCCAGAACGCCCGCGAAAATCCCAGGAACAGCGCTGGCTGAACAGAGGTGCCGCCACGCTGCCACCGTCAGACCGGTGAGCGCGAAAGCGACATCCCCAGCGAGCAGACCACGCAGCGGCTACACCGTGCCGCGCAGCCGCGCTTCCACCGACTTATGTCGCTGTCGCCGCGCGAACACCGCGATCCAGTCGGCGTCATCACCCACCAGCATGATGACGGACCAGGGTGCCGGCAGCCTCACCGAGGCCCTGCAGACGCCCTGGCATTTCGAGCAGCACCTACGACGGCCGTACGCGCGTTTCGCGCCGGGGCGCTTCGATATCGACAACCTGCGCACCGATGATGGTGTGCCGATGGCGATCAGCGGCCCCTGGAGTGCCGAGGAAAGCCGTGATGACACCGTCGCAACACGGCCGCAGCCGGTGGTTGCGGCGCCACGCAGCCCTGCTCACCGGCGCCGGGCGATCCATCGGCCGCCGTCAACCAGATCCAGCACGCCAGCAGCCGCCAGCTCACGAGCTAAGGTTGGTTTCGGGCTGGGCGGCTGGAAGAACGCCGGCTCGATGCCCGACGTCGGCAGCGCGCTGAACGCGCCGATGGCGGTGTCACGCGCCGCTTCGTCGCCAATATCGACCGAAGCGACAGCTGCATCGACCTGTACGAAAAGCGCAAGAACGCTACTATGGCGTCGTCGATGCCGATCCTCGCGCCCGACACGCAGCCCAGGCGTGGGCGTCAGCCGCCAGCGCGACAAGCCAAGAGGCCGGCAGCAAATGGTCGCCCTGCCCACACGCAATGGTATGACGACGGCACCCGCACCGACTGGCCACGCAGCAAGACCGCCCCAAATGGTGCGCACTGGGCGGCTTTCAGCACAAACATGGTTTTGCCACCCTCAAGCAGCGCGTGGACGCCTGGGACATCCGGCTGGTTACGACACATCAGGGCAGGCCGACGCACGTCTGCTCTGGAGCCACCAGCAGCCCCAGCAGGACACCGGCCTGGGCATCACCACATCGGGTGCGTCGTGGTACGACATCGACCTGGCAGGACAGATCGACACACAGGCCAGCCGCCCCTTCGGTGGACGGCCATCACACGAACTGTTGCCAGGCGCCAGCTCACCACAAGCTGGATTTCAGTGCCATGGTCGCGGCCCCACGACCGGCGTTCAGGAGCCTTGGCGTTTCAACAAACTGGACCGGCGATTGCCACCCCTTCCCCACGGCCTGGGTGACCCGTTTGTCAGCGCCACCAGCAGACGCCGCAGAACGCCCTGCGGTGTGGCCCGTCTGCAGCTGTCTGCGCCTCGCACCTGATTCTGGGTAGCCGCATCACAACTACGAGCAGAGGAAGCCCCCACCCGCTGGCGCAGCACCGGCTACACCATCAGCATGACCGCCAGGTCATTCCGTATCTCGGCCTCACCTGCGATGTCGGCAGAGCGGCCTGTGCCGGCCGCAGCATTTTCAGGCGCAGACCAGCCAGGACAAAGAAACGGCAACCTGGGCCCCATCAAGGGCAAGAGCTACACGAAGTGGGCCCCTGAAGGGCAGCGCGGCGGAATGTCTGCGAACCGACGCAGCTGTTCCCGCACATCCAGCAGGACAACCTGGCGTGGCCGACGGTGTAACACCGGTACCGGTACCACCCAGCAGGCTACCGCCAGCAAAGGGCCCGATTTTGGGTGTAAATTACCGTGACTGGTGCACTGTCGCCGGTATGGGACTATCGAGTGTGGCTGGACGCAGTACAAAATCAAGGACGCCAGCAAGTATTGTACCAGCTTATTCGCACCGACGACTCCAGCTGATGTTCACCACGTACCGGCACCGGGCGGGGAACTGCAGGGGCTGGAACTGGGTGGTGGCGTGAACTGGCAGGTGAAATTTACGCCGATGTCGACGGCGGTCACGATGCCGCCGAGCAGGTCGCCAGAAATCCTTCCGCGCTCGTCGACCTGATGGCCGCTACGAAATCGACCGCAACTGGTCGGTGCAGGCCAACGTCTAACGTGTTTTCGACAAAATACTACGACTCCGTTGGAAGCTACAACCGCTACACGTAAGGGGCCGTCACGGCGGTATCTGCTGACGACGACGTACGGGAGTTCTGGGCACGCCTGCAGAATCAGTGCGTGTGTCCGTGCCTCGTTGCGGCACGGTGCCCCGGCGGTGCATCCGCGCTTAAAATCATCCACGTAGGTGAACACCGCCGGCACCACCAGCAGGCACGGTGCGGTGGAGGTGATCAACCACCAGCACCGTCATCCCATCGGAAACCGAGGTGACATCGCTGGAAACCGAACCGTGATGACGGGCATGCTGCCCCATGGCCATCGTCGTCGCGATGATCGGACGCGCCCGCTTGTCAGCGAGCATCTGCCAGCGCGTGCCGGCAGTCATGCCCACCTGCTCGCGGCGGAGCCCGATGGCATATTCCACCGGCAGGATGAATTTTTTCGTCACGATACCCATCAGCATCACCAGTCCGATCAGCGCACGGGCAGTGACATCGTAACGGCCCAGCAGCAGCGCCGAAGGGAGCCCCCGTGTCAGCGGCGGACGTTGAGAATGGTCTGGGTGCGGGAAACCAGCTTGAACAGCAGCACCAGCACGCCAGATGCACCAGCACGCTGCGGCCAACATGGCCAGGCCAGTGCTGAACATCTCGGTCATCATTTCGGCCTCGCCGGTGTTCGCAACTGCACGCCCTCGGGCGGCCTGCTTCTCGAAACTTGAGTTCCACGATGCACTCCTGGGCCACCTCTTGTCCCTTTTCCGCCAGTTCGATGGTGAGAATGATGTTGCGTTCGCGGTCGCGGCGCTATCGAAATGATGGCGGGAACGCCATGATTCCAGATCAACCACCTCACCCAGCATCACGGTGCCACCACTTTCTGGAATGCGCCATAACGTCAGACGCTCGCGGGCCGGCTTTCCAGCCGCGCACGATGTCCGGCTGCCCTTTGTTCGAATTCGGCGGGCAGTAGCTGCGTGTGGTCACCCTGCGTGGCAATGCGCAATCATCGCTGGTACCGGTGACACGCCCAACGCCGCCGCCTGCGCCGCCTTCTGACGCACGAGCACCCCTCGGTCGCACGGGTTGGCGCTGGAGGTGATGTTGCCCACCCGCGCGGCGTGCGCAGATCGCTGCTCGATGGCCCGGGCCGCCAGCGTCGGCCGGGCCTGGTCATTCGCCGGTGACGGCCACCACATACTGCTCACCATTGCCACCCAGGCCGACGGCGCGTGCCCGGTGAATCACATCCAGCACTTTCCATGCGCATGTTTTGCTCGACCACTTTCTTGAAGGACGATGGGCTTGCGCCCATGTCGATGGTCGGCGTGGCACTGTTGGTGGTCTGCACATTGCCAGGCGTCGCGAACCGGCGCCGATGACGTACCCTGCGCTTACGACGTGCGGCAGCTTCCACCAGTTTTCCGTGCCTGTTCGGCCAGCCGTTCGGTCTGTTCCGGCGTTGCTTACCCCCGGCCCCAGGGTGAGCGTCACCTGGGTCTAGTCGTGTCGTCGGCCGGCACGAATGCCGATGGCATCGACGACAGCGCAAACGACAGCACGAAGGGCTGCACTGCGCAAATGACCGTCGTCTGCCGCCGGTGCGCCAGCGCAGTGCACCCGCATATACAGAGCGCAACCAGCCAGTTCGCACCTCGTGGGTGCGTGGTGCCCGCTTGGTGCGCCGCCATCATCGGCGTGAGCGGCCGCGCGCGCCACCTGGCGGTGAAGACTAGCCAGCGGGCCGTCCAGCCGAACTGCTTGACCACACCCCCGATGCCGCGCGAACGCCGTATTAGGCGAAACGCCGCAATCAGCGTGAACGTGGTGGCGATCACGCCGAGAGCCCGTCTCGTCGGCCCGCCTCCATCAACGACCTCATTGGCGTCTTGCCGGCGGGTGGCGCTCGATGTTCTGATTTCCACGATGACCGATCACCAGCACCCCGATCGCCAGCCTCAGCGCCAGCGGCAGCGCCTGATTCAGCGTGAGCCAAAAGCGCCATGCCGATGAAGGCCGGCAGCACCACGACATCGGCAGCGCCGACCGACACCAGCGTGGCCCGCCGTTCGCAGAAGCAACCACACCACCACCACGGCCAGCACCGCTCCTTCATCACAGGGTGTGCATCGTGCCTTCATCGGGTTTCAGCGGCCAGCAACACGAGAATCCATGGTTTCCGGTCGGCTTCGGGTCGGGCGTTCCTGTCGCAGCTGCTGCACCGGTTCACGCGGCGATCATCCACCCTCGCTGTCGCCCTTGCGGCTGACCTCGAAGCCCACGATGCGCTGGCCATCAGGCCAGGCCGAACTGGTGAAACCACTGCGGCGTGTTGGTGCCCAGATCGGCCAGACGCAGCGCCGGCGTCCATCGGCCGTGATGATCTGCACGGCGAGCGCCTCGACCGGTTCGCGAGAAAGGATGCGCAGCGGCTGCGCTGCCGGCCAGGTCACGCCGCCGGCTCTCGATCTGGTTGCTGCGGCTGGGTGGAGACATCGCTTACGGTCAGCCCAGTGCCCGCACCGGCTTCCAGCGGGTCAGATCCACATGCCTGCCGGTCCGCCACCGCGTGACGCGCCCCATCGAGACGGCAGCCGGCGGTTCGGGTCATTGTCCTGAAACCGGCAGTTCCTGTTCATTCCAGTCGGTCGGACTGCGGTGTAGGCCAGCACCGGCTGCGAGGCCGAATCCACCTTGTCCACCACCGGATCAGGCATCCGTGGGCAGATCGACCCCGCACGCCTGAACGGCCGAACAGCGGACCTCATCCGGGCATCCTGCACCAGCTTGTCAGATCGGAATTCCACCATCATCGACACCGCGCCATCTCCCAGCGTGGTGCTGATGTGGCTTGCCCTGGATGTTGACCAGCGCATTTCTATCTTGCGCGCCCGTCGTTCAGCTGGCCGGGCGTATTTACTGCAGTGACGCCGCAATCGTCACCATCGGAAGTCCTGTCCGGCATGTTCTGGATGCGCATGCTCTGGAGCTGTAGAGCCGCCAGCGTCAGCATCGAGACAACAGTACCACCGGAATGGGATTGCGGATCGACCAGGACGAGAAATTCATTCCGTCGCCTCCCGCATCGGCGCCTTTCGCCGTGGTGTCTTCACGAGTTCGGTTCCGGATGCGGGAGCTTTCTGCGCCATCCTTCGCTGCCCGGTTGCCCGTGGCCCGGGTCATCCAGCGCCGCCACGCGCTGCAGGGAGATCCACTACTTTCACGAGGTCGCCGTCGTCAGAAGGCCGCACCAGATACCCGACCTGATCCCGTGCGGACAGGGTAGGTCGCTGGCCTGTCCGTTCTGTGCCCGCGCGTCGGGCACCCCCGCGCTTTCATCGGACAGGATTTCGATGCGTCCCCATCCTGCCGGCCGGTCTTCACCATGCCCGTTCGACGAGGCAAGTGCCGCAGATGCACTGGATCTGTCTGTCGCCGCCCTGTCCGGCAGCCGGATGGCCGGATTCTGCATGTCCGGACTATCCGCCGCCCTGTGTCCCGGGCGCATCCCGTCGGTCATCTGCGGATCCGCGGTGGCCATCCGTCTTCAGCCTGGACGTACATGAAGCTTCACTGGGCACCCAGGGCCTCCGTAGTACCGTCGGCGCCGGGCTACTGCGCAGGTCGAGGCTGATGACCATGCCGGCCCACGGGCCCGGGCTGGCCGGTACGTCCGGCAGACCAGCGTCGTGCGTTTTCGTGTCTTCCGACGGCGCACGGGCCTGTCACGCCCGGTACCGGCGTGCCATCAACGGCGTAGACAGCCACCAGACCGCCGGGTTTCACGCGCAGTACATCCTGGCGCAGTTCGGCCTGCCATTCAGCCGGCCCCTGACGAATCAGCGGAACAGCTCGTCCCGCGGCGGGCACCATTACCGTGGCGGTGCGCGGCAGATCACGCCGTCGTCCGGCGCACAATTCGACGTTCTGCCAGTTCTGCTGCTTCGATGCCAGCGCGGCCTGCGCCAGAACGCACACCCGCGCCTGGGCCCGTCAACCGGCCGCCAGATACTGTTCGATCTGCTGCGCACTCGGGGTATCGGTGCCACGCAGCCGGCGGGCACAGCGCGGTAGCCTCGACACTGCGCCTGCGCCTCGGCCGGGGCGGCCCAGGCCCTGGGTGACGTCAGCAGCCACGGTCTTCGTTGAGCAGGCCCAGCATCGCCGCGCCACCGTATCGCCCACGTTCACGAGTACCGCGGACAGTGTCAGGGCATTGGTCTCGGAAGCGACGCTGGCTTCCTGCCACGCCGTCCACCTCGCCATCCGGCCAACACCTGCACCAGCAGCTGCGTCTTGCTGGCTGCCGCCACCGCGGCGGCGGCCGCTGCGGCGCCTGGTGCATCACCTGCCTCTCCGGCCTGGAACTGGTCCGGACGGAACAAAAGCCCCACTGCCCACCAGCAGCAGCTCGGCGGGCAGATACAGAAGACACCTGTGACTCGACGCCCGGGCGACAGGGCGGACCAGACACAAACGTTCAGTCATTACCCGTCGCTGCGCCTTTTCAATCGCCGGAATGCGGTCTGTTGTCACATCATGAAACACCTGCCCGAAACGGCATGTCACCCAGCCCGTCGTTGCAGAATGATTCCCTGCTCTCCCGGAACGAGGCAATCCGTGACGCGCTGCAGCATCTGCCTGTATCGAGGGCGGCGGCCTGTCCGGGCGTTACACGCAACCGGTCATGGGTGTGGCCCTTTCTCTCCCAACGCCCCTCTCCCTCCTAACCTTCGCGCCTCTCATCGCGACTCCGATGCCTGCTCCAGCGTGATGAGTGCCCGGCGAAACGATGCCACAGCCGGTGCATCCACTGCCGAAATCATCGATATACACGTGAACGGCCGGGTACCACCAGGCTCCGGTACCGTGGAGGTGATCAGCCCGCCCAGTGCGGTCGCGGCCGTCGGTTTTGGGAAGGAGAGATCGATTTTTGGTGCCCAACAGAATCGGCATCATGCCCGGCCGCCATAGCCATGGTCGTCGCATGATGATCGCCGCCCGCGTGGCGGTATCCATCAGCGCGTATGACGGTCCATGCCATGATCACGCCGCGCGCCGCGGTGGCGTATTCACCAGCGGGATGGAATTCTTGGTCGTGCCATCGGCGTTATCAGTCCGATCAATACTGGCAGCGAGGTGCATGTTGGCGGCCAGCAGCGGCGACACGAAGGGCGCAATGGCGGGGAGCAATGCCGACGGGATGGTTACCGGATGGAGGAAGCTGCCCGGAACAACGGTACCAGCACCACGCAGATGCGCAGCACCCCCGCCAGCATGGCCAGACCGAAGCTGCTGAACATCTCGGCCATCATTTCGGCGTCACCGGTTTCCGTCAGATGCACCCTGCAGGCCAGCTGTTTGATGGCGGAAGGTCGACACTTCGCTAACATCTCCCAGCCCCTTGTCACCCAGTTCGATGGTGAAATCGACATTACGCTCGCGGTCGTAACGTGAAATGGTGGCGGGCCTGCCAGTTCCAGATCGTACCTGACCGAGCATCACGGCGCCGTCGTGCCTGCACCACGATGCGCTGACTTACTCAGGCTCGTACCGCTTGTTCGGTCACTACGTGTCGATCTGCCACTGGTCCGAATTCAGCAGGCAGCAACTGCGCGTGTGATCCCTGGGTAACCGTACGCAATGCATCGCTGATCGCCTGTGAGTCACCCCAGCGTCGCAGCCTGTCCGGCCAGGGCCTGACGATCACCTCCGTGCGTACCAGGTTGACACTGGACGTGGTATTGCCCACACCCTTGAGCGCGCGCAGGGTTGTCAACCGCGTTGACGTGACCATCTGCAACCGGGCTGATCGTTGCCGGGTAGCAAAGCATAGGTCTGTCAGCACAAGCCCACCTTGATCCGTGCACCAGGCAGATCCGACGGCGCCTTGCGCATGGACGCCTCATTACCTTCTTGTTGGGGCGCGTCCCGCGCCCATGTCGATGGACGGGGTGGCGGGTATTGGTGGTTTCACGTTGCTGCCTACCGACTGCAGGTCCGAGCCCGCCCGGTGGCGTGTAGACCCGCTTCCTGCGTGCGGAAGTCTGACCAGTTTCTCGCGGGCGCTCGGCCGGGCGCTCGGTCTGCTCAGCATTGGCCCCCGGCTGGCGTCAGCTGCCACCTGGGTCTGGTCGTTGTGCATCATCGGCTGAAGGCCTGCGGCAGCATCGACGACAGGCCGAGCGACGGCACGAAGAACAGTACAGCGTAAATGATCGTCTGCCGCCGGTGCCCCAGCGCAGCACGGCCGCATGTGAGCATGCATCCAGCGCCGTCTTCCACCGGACGTTACGGGGCCTCAACATAAGGCCGCCATCATCGGCGTCAGCGAGCGCGCCACCACCAACGTGCAAAGACCGCCAGCGGGCCGTCAGCCAGACGCGAAGAACCGACGATGCCCTCCTTGAAGGCTGTCGGCAGGGCCACGGCAATCAGCGTGAATGTGGTGGCGACCACCGCCAGACCGATTTCGTCGGCCGCTCCGCGCTGACCTGATAGGGCGTCTTGCCCACCCCGGTGGCGCTCGATATTCTCGATCGACATTGGCATCGTCCACCAGCACGCCGATCACCAGCATCAGCGCCGGCAACGACCTACGGTGAGCGTAAAACCGAACAGATACATGCCCAGAAGGCCGGCAGCACCGACATCGGCAGCGCCACGACGGAATACCAGCGTGGCCCGCCAGTTGCGCAAACAGCCACACACAACCACACGGCCAGGGTAACTTCGTAGAGGCATTTCCATGGCACCGTCGTAGACTTCCAGCGCGGGCGACACCAGATCCGAAGGTTTCGGTGAACTTCGGTTCCGGCGCTCCTGGTTCAGCTATGGATCGGTCGTGCCGGGCGCCCATCGACCTCACCCTGATCACGGGCACGGTTGATACTCGAAACCCACCACCCTGCCATCGAGCCAGGCGAAGTCGACGGGTCTTCGACCGTATCATCGGTACCCAGATCCCGCGCAGCAGCGAGCGCGCCCGTCGCTGGTGTTGATCTGCCTTCGACTGCGCAGCCGGTTTCACCCGCGACGGGATGCGCAGCGGCTGTTTGCTCTCGAAAATATCGGCGCGCGTCGCCAGCACTCTCGTCTGGTTGTTCTTGAGCTGGGTGGACACGTCACCGGCACGTCAGCAGGCCAATGCCCACAGCGGCTGGATTCAGGTCCACATGCACCTGGCGATTTTGCCCCCACGCGTGACCTTGCTTCCACGCCCTTCCGGGCCAACAGCGGTTCAGTTCGTTGTCGACAAACCAGGACAGCTCCTCCATGTCGAGACGATCGGACTGCACAGCAGGTCAGGATGGGCTGTGACGCCATCCACCTTGCTCACCACCGGATCCGGGCGGTTCACTGGGGAGTCCGCCCGTACGCTCTGCACGGCGGAGACTGACCGTCGTCCAGCGCCTCCTGCGGGTTTTCAGCTCAGGCTGCCATGACCGCCACCGCGCCATCACTCAGCGTGGTGGTGGTATGCCTACGCCCTGAACGCTGGTCGGTGCGTTCTCTCGATCTTGCGAACGACGTCGTTTTCCAGCTGGCCGGGTGTGGCCCCCTGCAGTGACGCCACCAATCGTCACCATCAAGGAAATTCCATCCGGCTGACGCTGGATCTGCATGCTGCTGAATGCCTTCAGCCCGGCCAGCAATGGTAGCGGGAACAGCACCGCCGATGGGGTTGCAGGTGGACCAGGACGAGTTCATTCCTTCGCCCCGCCACTTTCACAGGTCATTGTCGGTCAGGAACGCAGCGCCTCGACCACGATACGGTCTGCCTCGTCAGCGACACATCACCGTCGGCATGATCTCCCGATGCGATCGCCTTCACCGGCCCGTCTTCACGCGAATCCGCTCACATGATCATCGTCCAGCTTCAGCCCGGTACATACATGGAAGCCGTCACTGGGCACCAGCACTCGATCAGCACCGTCAGAGGCCGGAACCTCGCCAGGTCAAAAGTACCGTGAGCAAACATGCCGGCCCACCGGGCGGGCTGTCTGCCACGTCCATACACCGGGATCGTGCGTTTTTCATTCGTGTTCTCCGACGGCGGTGCACGGGCGCGCATCTTCGCCTCCACCGGCTGACCATCCGCGGTATACCTCCCACACGGTGCCCGGCTGTACGCGCATCACCTCATCAGAGCCCAGCTCGGCCTGCCATTTCCAGCCGGCCTGACGGATCAGCAGACAGCTCGGTACCGGCTGCCGGCACGGAACCCTCGTGGCGTCCCGGGAAGGAAGATCACGCCATCGTCCGGTGCACGCAGCTCGACGTTCTGCCAGTTCTGCCGTTTTGGAGGCCAGTGCCGCCGCCGCCGAGCACCTGGCGCGCGCGGTCCGGTCGCCGACACATGCTGTTCGATACTTTGTTCACTGATGGTGTCCCGGTACCCGCAGGCGACGTGCCCGGCGGGCATTATTGCCTCGCCAGCGCCCGCCTTCGCCTCAGCCAGTGCCGCCGCTTTACCGCCGTCACATCCTCGGCCACCGTCCGGCCGTTGAAGCGGGCCAACACCTGCCCCTTCTTCACCCGGTCGCCCATTCACCCGGCACCTCGGACAGGGGTCAGCGGAATTGGACTCAGGCCACACTGGCCTCCTGCCACGCCACCACTTCGCCATCGGCCGCCAGCCGCACGAGCAATTTCCATTTTCGGCGGCGGTTTGCGGTGACCACCATGGCAGGGCGCTGGGCGGCTTCCTGTTTGGCCACCTGGGCGGGCGCATCTCCCTCGGCCTTCTGCGGAAAAAGATCAGGACGGAACAGGACCACCCAACAACATCACCAGCAGGCAGATCCCCAGAAAAACGCGCAGCGGAAACTCGGCGCCAGCAAACGGCAGAAAAACCAGCCCGCCAGAAAGCCCCGTAAAAGCCGGCAAGCGCTTTGGACGGGATCGGAGCCAGGTCAGAAGACGCCCTGCCGGCGGCAATGGCAGCACCATTGGCGATGACAACGCACTGGATCGCCTGAATATGGAAGCAAAGTGCCACAGGACTAAGAGAATCCCGGGCACCATGCGCCGACAGACGGGAATGCGTTCGGGTCGGTCAGCAATCCCACAGCCGCCCGGCGGCAACTATCAAAAATCGTTCCCGCCAGCCCGCACGCCCAGTATGGTTCGTGATTTGTGCGGCACGCAGCGGATTCTGGCCCAGGCCTTCCCCAGCAGCAGTTCTGACCTCGAACATGTCCAGACGGTTTCGGTTCCCGGCACTGTCATGCCCCACCAGCACCTCTATACCAATGAAGGTTGGGCCATGGGGCATCGTGCCTCTTCGTCATTCCGGCGGTCCCTCGCCCGGGTAGCAGGTATCTGCCTTTCCGGGACCCTGCCCTTTCCGGCGGGCCGTCCGCCAGGGTACAGATCCGCCCTTCCTGCCACCACACCCTGGTATGCGGCTTCGTCCCTGTCGTCATCTACTCTGCCGTGCCGTCATCCGTTTCTGCCATGTCGTCATCCCTTCTTTTTACCGCCGTGTCTGCCCAGCAGCCCAGATCAGCCAGGGCCAGCCCCCGCCGGGGCGGGGCAGGAAGGGTGAGAAAGGACATGCCTGCAGCTGCCCAGGGGCGACCGGCTGCTACTGCACTCCTGCTACGCCCCTGCTCCGTTGAACCGATGCGAAGATGGTGGACTCGAGCATCGGCTTCTGTCTTCTTCTACTAACAACATCCATCCGGTGCGCAGTACGAGATCACCAGGGGAAGAAGACGTCCGCTTCGCGAAGCACAACATCACCTTCATCGACGCCAAACTGCGATTCCGACGCTGGTTCGAGCGCTGCAAGGGGCGCAGGTTCGAGCGGGCGCGGCGAGCGCTGCGCAGTCTCTTCGACGCGCGCTTCGAGCGCACGGCATGCCTGAGCACGGCTTCCGGTGTTCACCAGCTCACTGGGCATCTCGCGCTGGAAGGACATGAACCAGATCAACGGCTGCCTGCGGTCACCGGGCGCCGCCCGCTATCCAGACGTGGAATACTGGGACTACAACTGGCGCAAGGGCGGCGGCTCGGCCCACATGATCGAGATCGCCAAGGCCGAGCACTTCTGCAGCAGGAATACTGCGGCTGCGTCTACTCGCTGCGCGACTCAGCAAACACCGTGTCTCACAGGGCGTGAACGCATCCGCATCTGACGACTGTACTACGGCTTGCCCCGGGCGAAGCCGACGTCTGAGCTGGCCAGGAGTCGGGAGGGCGACGAACCGCCATCTCGGTCTGCTGCAGCGGGGCATGTAATAGCGATATCTGGCCGATGCAGACGGTCACCCGGTGCCCATGACGGCAACCCCCTCGAAACGCCCAGATTTACCTGGCCCACCGGAAACAGCCGTCGTAATTGCTGCACGGACTGAGCCGACAGTAGCTGACTTCGTCCCCGTGGCCCAGATGCTCGACCTGGCGTCGAGGTGCACTACGTCTTCCCCAACAACGCGCGGATGCCGGTCACCATCAACAGCTACGTCATGCGGGCGTGGTACGACGCATCCGCGAGGAGACCTCACGCAGCGCGCGAGCAGCCGGCCTGCGACGGTCGCAGCGGGCCATCAACACCCTCATCGAGCGAGATCGCGGGCATTCCGGCCACCATCGTGCTGATGGGTTTCTCGGGGCTGCGCCATGACGCTGCTACCGGCCTGCGCCAGTCGCACCGGCTGGCACCCTCGTCGGTCTGTCAGGCTATCTGCCGCTGGCTGCCACCACGAAGACGAAGCGCAACCAGCCAACCAACATACGCCCATCTTTCTCGCCCATGGCACCGAAGACCTGTCGTACCCTGCAGCGGGCCATCGCCTCGCGCGAGCAGCTGCGACCTAGGCCTGGGTGGACTGGCACCAGTACCCGATGCTGCCAGCGTCTGCCCGGACAAGTGGCCAAACATCGACGCTTTCCTGAAGTGCTGGCAGCCGCCTGAACCCGGCAGGCTACGGCGCCGGACCCTGGATCTCCCGACACCGATACAAGACGCGGAACAAATAAATCCCGGCTGCTCGCGCCAGCCGCATGGGTATTCGATATTCAGCAGTGGCCGCGTGACGCCGGTCCGCAACGCTCGGACTCATCTCTGCAGTACCCGGCGGCTGCGCTGCGCTGGCGTCCACGGAGACACTCGCCCTGCATGGCCGTTCCGGTGTCACTCGTGTTCGCAGATGGGACCCTTCGGCGGACCGGGCCGGATGCTGCCCATCGTCACATCAACTCAACGAGTAGAACACGCGATGGCGAGAAACATCACCGACAAACTGGCCGCCCGCCTGGAAGAACTGGAAAAGGCTATGCAGGGACACCCGTCGCCGTGCCGGCCGCACGGCGTCGCGCCCGCGCGCGACCGCCTGGAACACGAGTGGGAGGCCCTCAAGGCCGACCTGACCGACGCTGACTCAGCAGCGATCGCTGCGTGACCGCCCTGAGCGCTGCCGCGTGGACCGAGATGCGTGACTCGGTTTCACCCGCACCTCCGACGCCGCGGGATGCGGCCCACGAGGTGCATCGCCGTGCCCGTGAAGGCGCCGCCTGGGTGGACGACTATGCCCACACTCGCCGTGGCAGACGGCCGCGCCATGCCCGCCGCCGCGAGGCCTGGTGATCGGCTTTCCCGCCGTCGCGCCGCTGATCCGGCATGCGTCGCCACACGTGGTGACGCCTGTCGACGAGCCGCCCGCATCCGGGTTTGCCCGGGCACCCGCATGGCAGGTGCAGACAGGGTGAAGGGCATCACACAGTCCCTCCCACGTCTGCATGGCCCGGATCGTCGACTGTCTGCGGACCGCCTCCGTGCGGTCCCTGTCCGATTTTCCCCAAAGCGTGTCATGGACTCGCGTCCCCGCGCTGTCCTTCCACCGCCCGGTCCATTGCCCATGTTCGGAGACTGCTCCAGCACACTCCGGCGCATGAAGCGCACGGCCGCCGATCTCGCTGCCGCTCCTGGACGACCGCAGCAGCCTGCTGGCTCCTGGGCTGGGCGACGAATCCCGCTCGCTGGCCCAGCTGGCCGGCCCTGGTCTGGCGGCCGTCATCGTCATCATCATCTGCTGGTTGGCTGGTGGGCACCTCGTGCTGCTGGCCGATACCCTGGCGCCTGCGCCCTGAATGCCGCCTCTGATCAGCCTCTGCCGTGCTGGTTGGCGCATCCATAAGTCGCCGGCAACACCCAGTCCCTTTCCCTCAGCGCCAATTGCTGGCCGACGACCTGGAGCCTCGGCCTGGTCTGCAGCAGGAACAGTCTCCCGGTCAGTCGTGACGCCCATACCTCGCCGTGCGTGTTTTCTCTTTCGATAATCATGCATCATGGTGAAACCATACGGCCCTGCTTCCATGTCATTTGCGCAAAAACCGCGGAAGACATCTTCGCGCATCAGCGTCGTCGCGGCCTGCCAAACCCTGCCCGGGCAGGCTGTCCAGGGCACCAGGTGGCGCCCGTCCGTGCCACGCAGACGGTCCAGCCGCCACGTCCCGGACAGCCAGTCTGCAGGCGGCGACAGAGGCGGAACGGCCGGGGGGCATCAGTGAAGCGCACACGGGCACAGCCAGCGCAACCGGCACCACTGGGCGTGAACGCCGAACAGACCATGGCCGACGCGCGTGCCGCCATGAAACTCAGAGGCGCGCTGGCGTTCAATCTCGGTGCATCACGGGGTCATCGCCCTCCTTTTCGGCATCCGAAAACGACAGTTTTCATCCGCATCTGGCACATCGGACACGCCCTCCAGCGCAGCCTCATCCGGAGGCGCTGCGGCGGTGCTGCCCGGCACGTAGCCGATCTGGGCAACGCAGCAGCAAAGGTGAATACCGGCAGGGCGGGGATGACGCCAGGCCCAGGCAGACCGGTTCGATGCGGGCCCGTCGGCATGCGTGATTCTGCATTCGGGCGATACCATTCTGCAGCCCTCACTGCGCTGGTCGGCGGCGTCCCCATCGACGAGGAGCTGCTGAGGAAGAACAGGCGGGCGCGGCGGCAGCAAGCCGGGAGGCGGAGTGCGCCGGCAGATGACACCTTTCCACGCAGCCAGACCATGCGGCTGCTGCTGCGCTACCCACCGCCGCCACGGCGGCACTGGGGCTGGCCATGGCCATACCGGCAGCCACCCTGCTGCTGCGCAATCACACCACCCGCAAGGCACTGTACACCGACGGGCAAGCTGCTGGCCGAACAGCGGGTGTGGGCGTCAGGCACTTCACCAGGTAACCGGAAAACATCGCGCAGGGCTCCGGAAGCCTCTGCGCAGAAGAACAACGATTGCCCTTTTTCATACAGAAACGTGCGCATGGTTTTGCGGTGCAAACCCAGGGCTACAGCGTGTGTCAGAACGTATGGACCAGATCGTTCTGGCGCTACGGAGGAGCGCCTGTTATAACTCAGTCAGCGTCCGCCAGCGCGGCGAACCGGTCGCGCTGCGCGTCCAACGCACCTACCTCACGCTTCGCAACCACCACAACATCAACGGTCGGCTGCGCCGCGGCCACCGTCAACGGGAAGAGGTGAAGCCAGCCCTGCTGTTCACCACCACGCCAGCCACCGGCCCCGTATGCGGCCGATGGCAGGCCGGGGCAGTGCGTACTGTGCCGCCGAGAAACGCCGGTCGTCCGCGCCATCCAGGAAGGCCACGAAGGCGCGTGCCCAGCCCGCACGGGTTCTCGTGCCGATGGCACCCGCATCGGCGGTGCTCGACCCTTTCGACAACGGCTTCAGTAGCCACGTTGGAAAACGCCTGCGGGATGCCGAACAGCATCAGCGACTGAAGTAAAGCGAGCGTGACGACAGCCAGGCCCGCCGAGCAGCGCGCCCACGATGGTGTGTGACAGCCGCGTTGATAACGATCTCCGCCTGGCTGAAACCCACGCCGCGCGGCGAAAGCTGGTGGACGGGCGCGCGCGAGCATCCTTGGCCGTACAGCACGATCAGCGCCAGAAAGGCCAGCGCGTACTGGCGCGAGAAAAGAAGGCATCCGCTGGCCCCACGAACGACGGGAAGCCGCTGAATTTCGCACCACCCCACCCCGTCAGCAGCATGACCAGCGTTTCGGCACCAATTGCCCCAGTGCACCCGGCCTCCAGTGCCGCCAGCACGAGCCGGCTGAACGGGCCAGCCACCAGACCAACGCGCCCCGGCCACCATGGCCTGGCCCTTCAGCTCGGCTGGCCCGCTGCCGTGCACCGGCAGGCCGCTCGATGCGCGGGCTCCACGTGGCGCCCATCAGCAGCAGCAGCATGACACCCAGGACACAGTGGGTACCGGGCCAGCCCAGCCGCGTATCGGCCAGAATGAAACTGCCGCCTCCGGACGCCAACATGGCCAGCCGGTACCCCAGCGCCGACACGGCCGCCTTCCCGCTCTTCCAGGGTGAGCATCGGCCCAGTGAGCGTCGAACACCACGTCCTGCGGGCCGACAGCCACTACCAGCACCGACTGGCAATGGCAATGAGCGGATGCTGGTTTTGGAATCGAGCTGCGCCAGCGCAAGACGAGCCAGCGCCATGGCCAGCTGGAACGCAGAATCCAGCCCGCCGCCCGCCCCAGCAGCCGCGGCTCGAAGCGGTCGAGCAGCGGTGCCCGAACAAAACGAAGGTATGGGGCAGCCCCACCAGTGCAAAGTAGCCGATGGTGTGCGGGTCGTTCCCTCCACCGTCAGCCGCCTGCGGGAAGCATCCGCCGTGACGCCAGCGGCGCAGGCCGCACAAACCCAACGGCAGCGGCCGCAATGCGCCGCGAGGCAAACGCACCCGCCGTTGCCACAGGCTGGGCGCGGGGCTGGAAGGAGGGCCTCATGCGGCAAGTGTGGCAGCGGGCAGGCGCGGAAGGCGACCAGCGCGAACCACCATCCTGTGCCGGCGCGCCGGACGGATGGACGGGCGATGAGGAACCTATGCGGTACGCTGCGGTGCCCGGGAACCACACGACACAGAAACGGGTAATGTCACCGCCGGTGGCAACCCACCTGCCGGTAAAACTGCCCACCAGGGTGAAGCGAACGCTGTGGCGGCCACGGCGAGCAGCTACCCTCCTGCGTGCGTGCATTGCCTCATCATTGCCGCACACTGCCTCGTGATCGAAGTGCATTGCCTCGCAGTCCGGGGCGCGCGTCATGATCTGGCACCTGTCAGCCATCAAAACTGCGAACGAGCGCGCTTGCCCCGCTGGTAACAACAGACCGGGGCAACAATTGCAAAATTCTGAACAAAACCGGGTTCATTGCCCACGCCCCGTACGCCAGTTTCTTTCACCATGCGGGACGACTCCGAATGCCGCATCTGCCGGCGTATCGGCCCGCGCATGCCCCAAGGGGTGTCGCGGGGACGAATGAGTCCATGACACCCTCCAACACCTCGGGAGAAACCCCGCGATCCGGAAATCCGATCGGCGCGGCGCAGCACCCTCAATATCCATCCGGCAGGCCGCAGCACTGGTCCTGCTCACCAGCCTGGCCACCTGCGGCGGCGGCAGCTATTCAACGCCCACCAGACCATCGTGATGCCAGCGGTGGCGAAATCAGCGCCAAGGCGACGACTGGGCTGAGCGGCCAACATGCAGCAGCGGAACACCGAAACGCCGGAAGCGCGGCGAAATTCCGGTGCCACCACAAAAGGACACGGCACGGATGGCTGGCACGAGCGGCAACCGGCGATGCAGCCGCTGCACGAAGTGGCGCCACACCTGCCAGGGGCCAGCCACCGTCTCCGCCAGCGGCGTACGCTGATGATGTGCTGGCCACCACACTGCCGCGGCTCATACAGCGATGTGTGACGGCGGGAGGCGATCCGTGGCCGAGCCTGCGCTGCTGGAGCGCCACGGGCCCAGCCCGGAAGGAAAGATCACTGACGACACCATGGTGGCCGGCATCGACCAGATGACGTATGACAAGGCCGCTGTGGCATCGGCTATGCGTGGAAGGCAGTCACCCGTGGACGAACAATGGTGCAGCGCCGGCCAGCGATGCGAAGGACACCATCGAATTCGGCCTGTCGGCACTGACTACCGGCCAGCACGGTGAATTTGATACGCCGATGCCGATGTGCTGCAGATCGGCCCGCTGGCGCCCTGCGACCGAACTCCCCAGCACCGACAATGCCGGGCGGCGCGTGCCACCATGGGCACTTCCTCGACCACGATCATTCGTCGCCTGACCGTATACAAACTGGATCCGAACCGGTACCTGCACATGGCGTTTCGGCGAGGGCCCCGGACAGCAACACGCCCGAGCTGGGCACTCTTCCTGAAAAAGGCTATGCCGACAACCAGTTCCAACTCTGCTGGCGGGTCGAGACAACCGCACGGACATGCACACCGGACAGCTGCTCCATCTGGGGTGATGGCGGCCGACTGGAAGCCGGCAAATCGCTGAAGGCGGTGGGCTATTACCTGATGGATTCATCCGGGAATCCCGGTATCGCGGGCCAGTGGATCAACCGGCATATCACGGCTCAGCGCGGTGATCACCAAAAACGGCCAGTCAGACAGGACATCCCGGGTTTTGTGACATAGTGCCATAGATCGGCGCATAATACGGGCGCCTGCGCGCCCTCAAAATCGCTGGGCGCTGCGCGACGGGCGGCAGGGCCACCAGAAATCCCGATAGTTCAGGGCACGGCCGGCGTGGTCGCGCGCCCGGCTGCAGCAATATGCCGCGGCGCACTTGGCCTTGCGTGCCGCCACTTCGGCCACGGCCAAGCCGTCATGTTGACCAGCCGGCGCACGGTGGCCGACGGGGTCATGACGTGCACCGGGAAGAGCACTGCCGCGGGATCGGGCGATGGTGCGCCATGACCATCGGTGGTTTCGCACGTTGAGCAGGATGTTGGCGAATCCGGTTCGGGCACACCAGCAAGTTAGCCTCGCCTTCCAGCGTGCTGTCCGGCGCAAACGGTCACGCGGCTCGGGGCGCAGGCAGCGTCGCCGTATTTCGCCGTCACAGCGACGTTGGGCACCACGCTGCGGAAGATGTCGCAGGCCTCGCGCATCTTGATGGCCGAGGGAGCCGGTTGGAGCCACCAGCGAACTGCGGAGGTGCGACACAGGGGCCTCGGCAGATGCCGAAAGTTGTTCACCCTCTTCGACCGCCATCTGGGCGATCTTGGCGGCGATCTCGGCATCGGGCGAATCGTTCACGTAGGTGTCGGTGATGAACAGCGTCCGGTTGCCCATGGTGAGCGCGTTGAGCGTGACCAGCGGCTTACCGGGCGCGAGCCGATCACGTCACGGATGTGTCCCAGATGCGTCGAAGCGGCCCAGCGTGCCGCGCACGGCATGGTGTCGCGTCGCCCAGCCGCACCATCAACGCGGCGATCAGCGTGGTGGCACGGCGCACGCCGGCTGTAGCCGCCTCCTGCGATACCACGGCGGCCCATCGGGCGCCAGTATTCTTCGATGCTTTGGCGGAAGCGGGCACATCGTCGGGGTTGACGATCTCCATGTGTCCTGACCGGCGCATGTGCAGCCCGGCCTTACGGATCCGGTCCTCGATGACTGCCGGGCGGCCGATCAGGATGGGATGAGCGGTCCTCGTCAATGGCGGTCTGGGCGCAGCGCAGCGCGCTCATCCTCGCGCAGCGTAGGCCACCTTGATCGGCCGGCGCGGCCTTGGCTTGCAACGACCACCGGACATCAGCAGACCGGTCAGTACACATAGTGGTGAAACGACGCTGGCGATAGGCGTCGATCCTCGATCGGGCGGCTGTACGCAGACGCGGCGGCGGCTTCGGCCACGGCCGGGCGTGCGCAGGATCAGGCGCGGATCGAACGGCGTGGGATGATGTAGTCGGGCCGAGTTCAGGTTCTTGCCGGTATAGGCGTCCCGGCCACCTCGTCACTGGGCTCGGCCTTGGCCAGGGGCGGCAATTTCACGCACGCAGGCCAGCTTCATCTCGGTGATGCGAGGCACCGCAGTCAGTGCGCCCCGGAAGATGTGGGAAGCACAGCACGTTGTTGACCTGGTTCCGGATAGTCCGAACGGCCGGTATGGCGATGATGCAGTCCGGGCGGGCGGCACGGGCGTCTTCGAGACGGACTTCCGGCTCCGGGCAGCCAGCGCCAAGTCACCGGCTGCTCGCCCATCGACTTGACCATCTCGCCGGTCAGCACCGGAGGTGGAGCAGCCGAGGAACACATCGGCACCCTTCACGACATCGGCCGGCGGTAGGGCCTCGGTGTCTGCGCATAGCGTGCCTTCTACCGACTCGTCGTAGCCGCCCGGGCAGCCCTTGCCAGATGACACCGCGGGTCGGCCACATAGACATTCTTCGGATTGACCCCCAGAACACGCGAAATGTCAGGCGAGCCAGGGCCGCAACACCGGCGCCCGACACGGCCACCTTCACGTCACCGATGGGTTTGCCACCAGTTCCAGACCGTTGACCAGCGCAGCGCCGAGATGATGGCAGTACCTGCGTGCTGGTCGTCGTGGAAGACGAAGATCTTCATCTTCTGGCGCAGCTCGCGCTCGATGTTAGAAGCATTCCGGCGCCTTGATGTCCTCGAGGTTGACGCCCAGTGTGGGCTCCAGCGCCATGATGCCGACCAGCTTGTCCGGATCACGCTCGGCCAGCTCGATGTCGAAGACATCGATGCCCGTAAACTTCTTGAACAGCGTCACTTGCCTTCCATCACTGGCTTGCCGGCCAGCGGGCCGATATCGCCCAGCCAGCGGCCCGTGCCGTTGGTGATCACGCCGACCAGGTTGCCGGGGTGTACTCGGCCGCCTTGGCCGGATCGGCCTGGATGTCCGAACACGGATAGGCACCCCGGCGGTGACCAGCGACAGAGTCACGCTGGTTGGACGGGGCTTGGTGGACGGACGGAAACGCTTGCCGAGGCGGGCTGGGCGTGATATTCGCGCGCTGCGTCTCTGAGCGGCTTCGGCGACAGCTGTTTTGGTCATGAGGCAGTGTGAGATGAAGGGAACAGACCGGCACCGACCGGAGACCACCCGGCATTCGGATACGGGACGGGCAGCATGCGGACCGCAGAGATACGGTGACGGAGGCGGGTATCGTGCGGGGCCAGGCGGAGACATGCCCCCGGGCGCGCGATGAACGGGTCAGAGACCGCCGTTCCAGATTGCCATGGGTATACCTGAACGTATATCAGATTACACCGAACGGCGCTAACTTTGTGTGGCGGAAGTGACGACGGTGGGGCAGCCTGCGTGTGTATTATCCGCGCCGTATGGGTATCATGTGTAAACGGCATCCAGCGTCATCATGTCAACATCGCACCACTCAAAGGCCCAGCTTCCTGCCTGCTGCTCCTGCAGATCTTGACCGTCGGCGCGCCGGAATCACCGCCGGGTAACATCGATGCCGCTTCACATTCATGTGTCTGGACGGACGATTCTACGCAGACGGGGTCATGTCGATCAACGAAATGAACACGCCGATCCAGGCGGGCTGGGCGGGTAATTATTCGTAGCCTCCAGAAGGAAAATGCCTGGCAGTCAGGCCATCAGCGCAGCCTCGGCACGTGCCAGCGCCGTGGCCTCGTCTGCCTCCCGATGTAGTTCACGCCTTGGTGAAGCAGCGGTTGGCCGACCTTCGACTATCTGCCGCCAGCTGGCGGATCGGGCTCGATCAGCAGCATGGCCACGCAGCGTTCGGCCAGCCAGGGCTGATGGGACCAGATCACATCAGGTATTCCTTGCGGTCGGCAATGCGCTGCTCGTCGCTCTTTTCCAGCCGCATGGGCGCGCGCAGACCGTGGCCGAGCGGGCGTTCTCTGCCAGCAGCACGTCGAACACGCATCCAGCCAGTCGGCAAAACGGCGCACGGGCGTGAGGTGCGGTGAGTAGACCCGTGCCCTCGGGCGGGGTCCGGACGAGAGGTGAAAGTCATGGTGTGTCTCCCCTGGCTCGTGGTCTGGTGGTCAATGCCGGATGCCGCTACAGCACAGAAAGCATCCTTGCTGCTGACGCATCGGCGGTCAGTTCATGCCAACGGCGCCTGCCATCACGTCGTGCGGGCGAGCGTGTCCGCGTAATCGGGCGCGATCGCAGTTCGTTACGACGGTCCATCAGGCGCACCGACGAGTCGGGTTTCTCACTCAGCGCGAGCAAACGGGGCTTGGCGGTCCTGCTGCCATCCCGTGTGATGGACAGACACCCGCTGGAGGGTCGCGAACACCGCCACCCCACTCCTCGACCACCTGATCGACGGCAGCCGAAGAGCCCGGCTACGTGGAATGGGTTCGTGAACGAGATCCGCCCATAGCCCTTGCCGAGACTGGTCGGCAGGAACGCATGACCAGTTCATGACGAAATGCGCCAGCGAATCCTGTCGGGCGGGACAGGCAATAACCGGAACGCGTTGCCGCCATCGCTGCCAATCCATATGGGGCGAGCTTGCGTCAGAGTGCGGGAGATCGGTGACCATCACACAGCAGCGAGTCCACAGAACGCCCTGGCGATGGTGGTTCGCGCCTGGAATCCGCTGTTCAACCGCTCCGGCGATTCACATCTTTTCCGGATCGGCGGAGCGATTCCCGGGTGCCGGGAAGTCCGGTCCCTCCCGACGATCCTCTGCAGAGTATCGGATCGGGCCATAACCATATTGACCGTCGTGCACGGCCGGCGCAAGTTCGGGCCTGATCACCCAAAGGGATTTCGCGGGGATGAGCGAATTCGTGACGCTCCAGCACTTTCACAGACGCCAGCCCCAGACGCATCACTCCCCGCGGTCGTAATCGATGATCAGCGGCACGCACGGTCCGAAGCGCGCACCTCGCCTTGTAGATCTCGGTTTGCCGGTACCGCGGCGGCCACCATGCCAGGGTGGCCAGCTGGTGAGTCGATGCGCGCCAACCCGTTCTTTGCGAGGCCTGTGTACACGGTTTGCTCCACCAGGTGCTGCTGCTGCTCGCGCGCGCGGGTCAGCTGGCGGGTTACCCATCCACGAAGCCCAGATCCAGCAGCTGGGCGAACCATTCACGCTCTTCGGGCGGGAAGCCCGAGTTCTTCTGGTTGGAACGCCAGTTCTTCGGTCGATTTCACTTGTGGGCCCACGTTCCAGTCGCCACAGAGGATGATACTCGCGTCACTGTCCTTCAGCGCCTGCATGTGGGCGGCAAAATCCTTCATGAAGACGAACTTGCGCTGCAGGCGCTCTTCCGACAAGGGCCCGACGGCACGTGAGACGGAGATGATGGCGTGCGTGCCAGTCCATCTCGATGTAGCGGCCCTCGGCATCGACTCAGGCTGGCCAGGCCTCACGACGGTCTGCGGCGTGTGCGGCGTGTAGATGCCCGCCGGCGTAACCCTTGCGTTCGGCCAGATGGAAGCGTCCGGGGGCCTTGCCCACCGCCTTCATGTCTTCCGTCATGTCAAAAGCCAGATGGGCGCGGACCTCCTGCGCAGATGGCGTCGGCGTTCGGGGTGGCAACCCTCGAACCAGCCCTTGCGGGCGGCTGAGCGGATGCCGTTGAGATTCTGGGAGCGCGCGGAGCATCGGGTGCCTCGCTCGCGCGAACACAGGGGTTACCTTTCGGAAGCGTGCCTGCAACGCACAGCAGGCAACCCGGTCTTCCGTACCCCGGCATGAAAATCTGTCGGCGGCATTCCGGCCCTCTATGACGATGACATGTCATCCCGAATGTGCAGCCATGCGGCCAGACAGTGCAGCACACCGATGGCCAGCGAAATCCACGACGACCGGGTCGAACGCCGACATGTGCATCCGGAAAAGCAGTGCCGGCAACGCACGGCAGCCCCCGCAGCGTATAGATGGCGGCGATCACGATGAGCCCCAGCCGCAGCTTTGGTAACGGCCAAACCCGCCAGCCGGCCGCTGCCGCGTAATTACAGCCCAGGAACACGACAAAAACCAGTGCAATACCGGCCGTCAGCACGCCGGGCGCACGAACCCTGTTCGACCATCGACGCCAGCGTCGCCGGCGCCAAAAAGAACCGGTGAGCCGGCGCTCCATTGAGAATGACATACATGCAGCAGCGCGACCGAAGGCTGCAGCACGCGGACGACATGAGCGGGTAGCGTTTCAGCACGGGGAAGTCCCTCCTTGTCACGTTGTCCAGCAGGAACACGATTCGGGTACTCCTGACACGCGAACACTGGGGGAGTTTACCGGGCGTGTCATGGACGTGTTCGGCCTCGCGCGGGACCGACGGCATGTCTTTCACATCACATTCAGCAGCGCCGCCAGCGCCGACACGCTGTGCGCGATATGGTCCAGCGCGGCTGCGCGCCAGTTCTTCATGGCTGTGGGCGCCCCGGGTGACGGCGCAGGTGGCTGTACCTGCCGCACATTGCCGCATGTCGATCATCGTAACTGGGTCGCCCACGACCAGCACCTGCGACAGTCCGCCGGCGCGTCACGTCCGCAGCGAAACCCGACACCGGCAGGGGCGGATTGCCTGTCCCTGCGTCCCTACCGCGGGTGCACCTTCCGTTCCTCGTCCATGACGGTTTCATCCACTGGACGACCTCCCGTCGCAGCCGCGCCGGTTCGCCAGGCCTGCATGCACGGCATCCGGCGCGGCGGCAGTGCGCCACCTGTCGAGCCAACCAGCGCGCGATCAGCCCACCCAGCCCAGCGGTTTCCAGATTGCGGGCCGCCATCGGAACGCTTGCTGGTGACGATGGCGGGCGCACCCTAGCCTTCAGTGCCTGCAACGGCGGCGCAATGCGTCGAAGGCTTTCATGCAGTCGGCCACTTCACGATATTTGGCCCGGAAACGCGCCATCAGCTGTTCGTACAGCCTCGTCCAGCGGGTGGCTGGCCATCCTGGCCAGCTCACCTCGATGGGAATGCCCATCTTCGTGATGATACTCGACGTCCGGCACGTTCAGGCCGGCATCGGCAAAAAGCCCACTGGGTGGCCTCGACGCCGCGGGCAGCGCTGTCGACCAGCGTGCCGTCGAGAGTCGAACAGGACGGTATGGAAGGCAGGGAGGCAGCAGGGGTGGCGTGCATGGGGTCTCCTCGAGCACGTGAACCGCGGTGGCACGGCACTGGCCGCCCGTGCAACAGGCGTGCAGTCGGTGCATCCGCTCCGGCGTAAAGACAGGGAGCGTCCGCGCCTGCGGTGGCGGTTCAGCCGTCACTGTTGCGGACGGATTGTGAAACGTGCCCGTGCCATGAACGCATTCATGCCCCGCTGCTATCCCGCCCGACCGTGGCCAGGGCGCACCCGCAGGCAGGATCACGTCCTGCGCGCCCAGCGTCAGGGGTTTGGCAGGATGAATGCGTCACGACGCGCGCCAGGCATATGCCGGTAAGATTCACGGCAGCGAGCGACCCGCCACGGACCCGCGCAGGACAGCCCGGCACCATCGCCCCCGCTTCCAGGGCTGACCCCCTCTCCCACGATTTCATCCGCTCCCTCGACACGGTGCGCTGCGCTTCGGCAGTTCAGGACAAGGCCGAGGCTGTGCCCTATTTCTTCATGCCGGACTGTTCCGATGATGGTGCCCGAGCTGCCGACTGGGCCACTTCGCCGACGGCTGCTGGAAAGTAGGGTGGACGTGGCTGCTGAAGGATCATCACCGACTGGCGCACAGGCCGGCAACACGACAGCACGTGCCGGCGACACGGCAGCTCAGGCGGGCAACGCTGCAACCGGCACCGGCGGCACGAAAGCACAGGCAGCCCTCGCACCTGTCCGCGGCTTCGACGTCTGTTCGGCCCCGCCTACAAAGAGGCATCACGCGGCCTCGGCCGTGGCGGTAGCCTGCGCACAGAAGGGCCGCAACATCCCGTTCGCCTTCAACCGCAGAGCCCAGGATCATGGCGAGGGCGGCAATCTGGTGGGCGCACCGCTCAAAGGCGGGTGTGCATCATCGACGACGTGATCTCGGCCGGCACCTCGGTGCGGGAGTCGGTGGAGATCATCCGGGCAGCCGAGGCCGAACCGGCTGGGTGTGTGTTCAGTGCGCTGGACCGGATGGAACGCGGCGGCAACTTTGCGCCGAGCAGGTGCGCGCTTTCGGCCGTCGACGAGGTGCGGCAGCGCTATGGGATGGAGGTGCGCACTGGCCACGCTGGATGACCTGTTGGCCTATCTGACACAGCACGTTGAGCATTCCAGCACGAAATGCGTCGGGTGAGGCCACTTCTGCCGGCGGTTACAGTGACGCGATGTACGCCACTTATCGCTCTGCCATCGCCGACTATCGCCGGCGCTATGGCACCGGGGGCGATGCCCTGAATACGGTGGAGGGCATGAGCCTCCATCGCGTCCATTCCTGTTTGTCTGTCTGGCCTGACCGCCGTGTCGGGCCATTGGGGACATGGCGCGCGCGGCCGCAGCCGTGGAGATTCGGCCCCGTCGTGGCCGCTCGATCTATGTGTGCGGGACGAGAGACACATCTCCATCCGACCAGCGATTTCGGCCTGCGCGAAGCGCAACATGCGCAAGGACTGAACCGTGACGGCTCACTGCGGCGGGTGATGCCCCCACCGCTGACCCGCCAGCAGGAACGGGAGGCGCCCAGCAGGCACTGGTGAAGCAGGACAGGAACGGGCGCTGCGTGCCCAGCGGGCGCATGACCGTCATCGCTGCTGACCTACAAGTCGCCGGAGGACGCGCGACCGCCAGAAACGGCAGCTGGAGATGATCGACGAGGAAATCAGCGCGGCCCGAGCGGATTCTGGTGCTGGACCAGAACACCGAAGATCGAGCGCCAGCTGGCGGCCAGTGGCAGAAGAAACGAGGGCGTCACAGCGCCCGCCACCGCCTATGCCGATGCAACAGCGCATCGTCGATTGCAACCATTCTGGCCGAGGATGCGCTGATCAAGGGCGCCAGGAGCGAGCGCGAGCGCGTGAACCGCGATTTCGAGGCCAATGCGGTACGGCTGACCGAGCTGCTGGCCAACATTGCCGAAGCGCGCCCGGTCACTGCACTGACACCGCGCCCGGCTCCTCTGGCCGCAGGCAGCTCTGCTGAGTTGCCGCCGCTCACACGAAACGGACGCTCACCTCACTGGCAGCGTCCGTTTTTCCTAACTCAGTCCAGCACCGCCATCCGGCGGTTCCGGGAACCGGTGAGGCAGAGTCAGCCAGCTTTTTCAGCAGCTCGTTGACCTGCTGCGGATTGGCTGACCGCGGCTGGCCTTCGCGGCCACTAGACCCGACAGGGGCATTGAACGCCTTTCCTTGCCGGCGCGGTATTCATCCACCGATTTCTGGTTGGCGGCCAGCGCCTGATCGATGATCGGGCCGAGCACGTCATCACCAGCTGATCTGCTTCAGGCCCTTGCGCTCGATCAGCGCATCGACCAGCTCGGCGCCACCGTCGGCGAGCAGCCTTCTTCCCAGCGTATGGAACACCTCGCGGGCCAGCTTGCCCGACAGCGTGCCGTCGGCCACCCACAGCAGCAGGCCGGCCAGTTGCGGGGCCGATACGCTTGCTGTCGGTGATGTCGATCCGTCGCCGGTTGAGCTGGGCAGCACCTCGCCCATCACCCGGCTTGGCGGCGGCCTCGCCACAGGATCACCCAGCGAAGCGCCAGCACGGCCTCGATACCGGGCGTGCGCAAAGCTCTGGGTCAGCGTGAGCGCGTCGGCCTGCGACAGGCCCCTGTGCCTGATAGCGGGCCCGCGGCGCTGGGCAGCTCGGGCATGGCGGCCCGCACGGCCTCGATCCGTTCGGGCTCGATGCTGGCGGCGGCAGGTCGGTTCGAGAGTAGCGGTAGTCGTTGGCGTCTTCCTTGGTCCGACATCGAGCGGGTCTCGTCGGTGTCGGGGTCGTACAGGCGGGTTCCTGCACCACCCTGCCACCGTCCTCGATCACAGCTCGATCTGGCGGCGCACCTCGAACTGGATGGCACGCTCCGAAAACGGAAGGAGTTGAGGTTCTTGATTTCGGCGCGGGTACCGAATGCCTGCTGGCCACCGGCCGCACCGAGATGTTGGCGTCCACGCGGAAGGAACCTTCACCGTATTTGCCGTCGCAGATGCCAGCCAGGTCACCAGCCCGTGCGGGGCGCGGGCATGGCGACGGCTTCGGCGGCGCTGCGCATCTCGGGTTCGGAGACGATTTCGAGCAGCGGCGTGCCCGGCGGTTGAGGTCGATGCCGACATGCCGGCAAAGTCCTCGTGCAGCGATTGCCGGCATCTTCTTCGAGGGTGGGCACGGTGAGATTGATGGTGCGCACCTGCGGCGCTCACCCTGTCTGGCGGACGGGACGGCGATGTCAGCGTGCCGCCCTCGACCACTGGCTGCTCGTACTGGCTGATCTGGTAGCCCTTGGGCAGGTCGGATAAAAATAGTTCTTGCGGGCAAGGTGGAGACCGGTGCCACGCGGGCGCCGATGGCCAGCCAGGCGGAGTGGCATGTTCCACCGCCTGGCGGTTGACACCGACAGCACGCAGCAGCGCCAGGTCGACCGGGCAGGCCTGGGTAGTGGGCTCGGCGCTCGACCGGGTGGAGGCCCCGGAGAAGATCTTCGACTGGGTCAACAACTGGACATGGGTTTTCCAGTCCGATCACCACTTCCCATTGCATGAGCGTATTTCCGTTTCAGCAGGTATTCAGCACACCGGGCGGCGAAAGGCACGGCGACGGCCGGCGGGGTCCGGCCGGCACGGCATGACGATGCATCACCGTCCGGACCGGCCTGGCATGCGCTGTGCCTCGGCTCCCTCACCGGTCCAGACGGGCGCAGCCGCCGGTCTGCAGGTTGAACATCACCGAGCCAGGCTTCATCGGCCACGCGCGCGGCGACGAAGGACTGGCGGGTTGGCGTCGCCAGCGTCACGGCAGGGGCTCTGATAGACCATCGGTTTGCAGGCGCCACGGCTGCGCGAGGACAGTTCGATGTGCGGCGCGTCCTTGGTCTGGTAAAGTCGTTCAGGGCGAAAGCTGCACTGGCCCTTGCGGCGGCCCGCGCGCCAGGTCAGTGGTGACCTTGCCCCCTCGATCCGCAGGTCGGCATCTTCAGCAAAAGCCGTCGATGTCCTTCTGGTGGCAGCTGCCGGCGAAGTTCTGCAGGGCGGCGCCTGCGACAGCGAAACGGGTGGCCGGCTGCGGTGCCGTGACGGGCGGTCTGGCCGTGGCGGAGGCTTCTTGGCGCGCTTCACCATCGGCATGCCGGTGCAGGCCGCCAGCGCGACCGCGACGAACAGCAGGACACGCTGCAGCCAGAGATCTGCGGTTTCGTTGTTGTAATTCGGTATTCATGATTTTTGCGATGGTTTGGTGAGGCCAGGCTCCATGCCGTCGGTCCACACCCCATGCCAGCGGCGGACTGTCGCACAGGCCGGGAACAGCGCCGGCTCCGTGCGGTCTGGTGCCACGTACCCGGCGTGATGCGGTGCCGGGCCTGTCATGACAGAATGACGGGGGTTTCCGAGCTTTCGCCCGGCTGCTGAGGGACGGATCGTGGGCCCTGCCGAAACCCGGACGCCATGTTCCTGCCGAGGAACCCCTGCTCCCCAACCGGGTCAGGGACTCGCGACGGGCACATGCCCGATTCATGTTGACTGGCCTGGCCGGCGCAGGTGCCAGTCGGTCTCCTGCTGGTACACATGGCCAATGGTGAGCAGGCGTGCCTCCGACGGGCCGGGCCCCACCAGCTGCAGGCCCACCGGCAGGCCGCCATCGAGAAACCGCAGGGCAACGACACACCCGGCAGCCCGGCCAGCGAGGCTGGCAGCGTGAAGATGTCGGCCCGAATGGTTGCGTGCCGGGTCGTCCTTCTGCTGGCCAATGGGCGAGGCGGTTTCGGGGTGACCGGGCCGGCAATCACGTCCCACCTCGCCAAAGACGCGGGCGAAGTCGTCGGCGATCATCGGCGCAGCTGCTGGGCCTTGCGGTAGTAGGCATCGAATAGCCATGCGACGGCACGAAGGTGCCGATCATGATGCGGCGCTTCACCTCGGCTCCGAAGCCTTCGGCGCGGCTGTTCATGTACAGCGACTTCAGGTCGGACGCATCTTCGCTGCGGTGGCCGTAGCGCACGCCATCATAGCGGGCCAGGTTGCTCGACGCCTCGGCCGGCGCGCAATCACGTAGTGAGGCAGGAATGGCCAGCTCGGTGTGCGGCGGCGACACCGGTACCAGCGTGGCGCCCAGCGCCTCGAAGCGTTGAGGGCCTCCTGCACGGCATGGCGCACACCCGGCGTCACACTGTCGTTCGAGGTCGGCCGGCACGCCACGCGCAGAGCCGCCCAGCGGGCACTGCCTCGCCGGCCCAGCTCATGGCGGGCACGGCCGCCAGAGTCTTCGGGCAGCACGGGCGGGCTGGTGGCGTCACGCTCGTCGAAAACCGGCCATGGCGGCCAAGCAGCTGCGCGAGTCGGCGGCCGAGCGGGCAAACACACCTGCCTGGTCCAGGCTGCTGGCAAAGGCGATCATGCCGTGGCGCGACACGCGTCGTAGGTGGGCTTGATGCCGGTGACGCCGCACGCGGCCGCCGGCTGGCGTGCGGAGACCGCCGGTGTCGGTACCCGTGGTGAGCGGCACCAGCCCTGCAGCCACAGCCGCAGCCGAGCGACGAGCCGCCCGGCAGCGGGTCCTGTCAGGGGTTCTTCACCGGGGGCCGAAAATACGAGTTCTCGTTGCGAGCCCGCAGCAAATTCGTCGCAGTTGAAGCTTGCCCAGCAGACGGCGCCGGCCTCGCGCACCTTGCGCACCACGGTGGCGTCGAAGGGACTGCAATGGTCAGCCAGCATCTTCGAACCGGCAGTGGAGCGCCAGCCGCGGGTGACGAAGGCGTCCTTATGCGCCATCCGCACGCAGCAGGGGCTGACACGCTCACCACCCTGGCGGGCGGCAGCCAGCCGGGCGTCGGCCTCGTCGGCCTGGGCCAGCGTGCGTTCAGGGCTGCACGTCGATGAAGGCGTTGATGTCGCTGGCGGCCACCGCCTCCAGGCAGTGCGTGGCCGTTCGCGGGCCGACACCTCACCGGCACACGCAGCGCGGCGCTGATGGCGGTCAGGCCACCGGTTTCCAGCAGGTCTTTCAGGGTGCTCATGAACGCCTCACTCCACCACGCGGGGTACCAGATACAGGGCCATCGGCCACGGCGGGCACGCGGGAACGCTGGTTTTCGGTACGGTTGTCGGTTTTCGGTGACCACGTCGTCGCGCAGACGCGCAGGCTGGTGCGTTCGCAGTGGGTCATCGGCTCGATGCCGGTGGTATCGACGGCGCGCAGCTTTTCGATGATGCCGAAAATGTCGTCGAGCTGGGCAAGCAGATGGTCGCGTTCGCCATCATCAGCCCGGATACCGGCAAGCTCGCCCAGGAGCGGGAAATGTCGGCGGGGGTCAGTGACATCGGGGATCCCTGGCAGACCGGGCCGGCACGGGGGCCTTGCCCGGCAAGACGCGCGAAGAATGAAGAAACGGCGTGCGGCGGGGCACCACCGCAACAGCAACGGTGGTATGGCTGCAACGCCGGAAGACGTTCACCGCGGGCCAGCGACCGGCAGTCTCCGGTCGGCCGCGCAGACCGGACACCAGCGAAGTATACCGGTATGATCCTTTCGCCATTCTGGATACGCAAAGCGACATCTCGTCATGCTCGGTTTCATCAGAAATATTTTCTCCAATGACCTGGCCATCGATCTGAGGGACGGCCAGTACCTGATTTTACGCCCGGGGGCGAGAATCGTCTGGACGGGCCTTCGGTGTTGGCCATCGCACCGACACCTCGCCCGGCGGCAAGCGCACCATCACGCGCCGTCGGCCGCGAGTAGCTGATGCTGGGCAAGGTGCCCGGCAACATGCAGGCCATCCGCCCGATGAAAGGACGGCGTGATCGCCGACTTTCACCGTCACCGAGCAGATGCTCAAGCAGTTCGTGCAGCTGGCCCATCGCGGTCGGTGTTTGCGCGCAACTCCGCGCATCGTCATCTGCGTGCCGTGCGGTTCCACCCAGGTGGAGCGCGCGCCATCCGCGAATCGGCGCTGGGTGCGGGCGCCTCGGAGGTCTATCTGCTGGAAGAACCGGTGGCGGCGGCCATCGGCGCCGGCTCTGCCCGGTGTGCGAGGCCACCGGCTCGATGGTGATCGACATCGGCGGCGGCACCACCGAGATCGGGCGTGATCTCGCTGGGCGGCATCGTGCATGCCAATTCGCTGCCGGGTGGCCGGCTGACCGCTTCGACGAGGCCATCATCACCTGCGTCCGCCGCAACTACAGCATGCTGATCGGCGGCTCTGACGGCGAACAGATCAAGAAGAAATCGGCTCAGCCTTCCCCGAGGGAGCAGATACGCGAGATCGGGTGAAAGGCCGCAATCTGTCGAGGGCATTCCGCGGGCGTTTCGCATCAGTTCAATGAAATTCGTGAGGCGCTGACGCCACAGTTCAACCACATTGTGTCAGCCCGTGAAGATCGCCCTGAGATGTTCCCCGAAATCGGTGCAATGATTTCCGAACGGGGCATCATGCTGACGGGCGGTGGTGCGATGATTCCGGGGCTGGACCGCCTGCTGGCCGAGGAAAGCCGGCCTGCCCACCCTGATTTCCGATGAACCCCTCACCTGCGTCGTGCGCGGCACAGCGGTCTGGCCCTCGAGCATGGACGAGACTGGTGGTATCTTCACCCACGAATGATTGCCGATACCGTCGCCGGGCTCCCAGGCCCAGGCATTGCCCTCACCCTGTCGCTGCTGGCACTGGCACTAGATGTTTGCCGATGCCCGGCTGGGGGCTGCTGCGCCGGTACGGAAAACCCTGGGCGCCGGACTATCCGGTGCAGGCCGCACTGGCCTGGCCCGGCGAGCAGCTGCGCGGCATCGACGCTATTTCGATGACATCGCGGCACTGCGCACCGAAAACCAGCTGCTGCGACGGTACTCACCCAGCAGGCCGGCATTCTGGCCACCACCGAACAGCTGCGCCAGCGAACCAGTCGCTGCGCGAACTGGCGGCGCTGCGCCCGCGCCTCCAGCCCGGCATCGTGGCCGAGGCCGTCATGCAGCCCGCGCGGCCGGTACCCGTCGCCGGCTGCTCAACCGTGACAGCCAGCACGGTGTTGCGGCCGGACAACCCGTCATCGACGCCAGTGGCGTGATCAGGCGAATCACCCGGGTCTATCCGTTCAGCGGCGAGATGACGCTGATCACCGATCCCGCCCTCAGCGTGCCGGTGACCGTGCGGCGCAATGGCCTGCATGCCTGACCTTCGGCACCACCAGTCCGGCCCGGCTGGAGCTGCGCTTCCAGGCGCGTGATGCCGACATCCATACCCGGCGACATCGTGCAGACCTCGGGCTGGACTTCCTGTATCCGCCGGCATTCCGGTGGAGCGTGGTCGAGCAGGTGGAAGCGCCCGCCGGCGAAGCCCTTTGCGCGGGTGCAGATCGTCCGCTCGCCAGCCTGGGCGATCCACAGCTGATCGCGATCCTGCAGTCCGACACCTCGGCCATTCCGGACGATCCGGCACCCGGCCGTCCGGCGGGCGATGCTACCGCTGGCCGACGACGCCCCGCACGGCAGCGGGGACCTCCGCACCGGCGACGCCACCACCGCCGGGCGGGCCACCGGCACAGCACACACCAGCCGGCACCAGGGGCCGGGCGGCCGACGTATCGACCCGGCCGACGACACCGCCGACGATCCCGGCAGCCAGCCCGGCCGCCCGCAGCCATGAACCAGCCCTCACCCCGCCTCCGCTACGCGGGCTGGCTCCACATCGTGCTCTCCGGTGCTGCTGGCCACCCTGCTGGCACTGGCACCGTGGTTAGGCCCGAATCATCGACCTGCTGATGCTGGTGCTGGCCTTCTGGGCGCTGCACCGGCCACCCACAGCCTGCTGGCCGCCGGCTTCGTGCTGGGGCTGGTCATGGACGGACACACCGGCAGCACGCTGGGTGAACACGCCATGACCTATACGGTCACGGTCTGGCTGACACTGCAGTTCCAGCGGCGCATCGGCTGGTTCCGGCTGCCGGACAGATGCTACATGCTGGGCGTGCTGCTGGTGGCCCAGGGCACGGTGGCCGGCGCCCGCTTCCCTGCTGGGCCTGCCTTCCTGGGGACCCAGACGGTTTCTGTACACGCTGAGCACCATCTGCTCTGGCCACTGGCCGGTCTGCTGCCATGCGCCGGTACGCCGCCTGCGCCCCAGCAGTGCCGCGGCGAGCCATGTCTCCAGCCGCCCCTTCGTGGCCCGGACGAAAGCCCCGGACTGGAAGAGCGCTGTCGATCTTTCGCACCACAGCGACCCGGACACCCTGCCCATGCCGGCGCCGCAGCCGGGCTTTGGCACCACGCCCTCCCGTCCTGGGGCAGCCCCTGCCGCACACACCGATGCCGGCCGCGTGCCGACCTGTACGCTGCCCTCGCATGCCGGCACGACAGCCTCGACACCGCCGCCAGCACCCCAACCAGCCGCCCGGCCGGTACAACCACGGGTCCGGACTGCCTGGGACAGCCGGAGCCGCCCGCGACCGCCAGTTCGGCCACCGTCCTGCAGCCCGCGCCCCGGAGTCGTACGGCGCCGCCCCTGCGCAGCGCGCCATTCAGAACCCGCCCTGGCCAGAACACGCGCCGCGTCCTGCCTTCAGCCGGCGCGACGGCTGACCGGAGCCGCCAGCACCTGCCGCGCCGCCGTGATGCCGCTGCCCCGCGCCCTTCAACCGGCGCCTGCTGATCGCCATGACCATCAGCGTGGCGAGGCTTCGGGCTGCTGGGCGCCCAGGCGTGGCACCTGCAGGTGAAGAACGCTCGACAAACGACCACGCGCTGGCGAACAACCGCATCACACTGCTGCCGCTGCCACCCGCAGCGAGGCGCATCCTGGACGCAACGGCATCGTGCTGGCCGGGGATGTCTACCTGCCGGCGCTCCGTCGCCACCAGCCAGGACGCAGCATCGACCGGCTGGCCGCCCAGCCTCTCGCCCATCGTCCCGATCACGCCGCAGGAAATCCGCCGCTTCACTGGCCGCCGCCGGCAAAACACTCGACGGCACCATCGCTCAAGGCGGCTGACCGACGAAGAGCCCGCCCGGCTGGCCGCCGTGCGCTTTCGCTTCGACGGCACGTGGAGATCAAAGCGCGCGTCCGCACCGGCGCTACCGCTATGGGCACCTCGGCCGCCCACGTGATCGGCCACATCGGACGCATCTCCGCCGCCGACAACGACTGGCTGGCCAGAATCGGACAATGTGTCCAACTTCGCCGGCAGCACCCGCCATCTAGACAGCTGGGGCTGGAACGGACCTGGCGCCACCGCCCTGCGGCGCGGTGGGCATCGAGGAGGTGGAAGTCTGCCGCCAGTGGCCCGCCCGTGCGCTCGCTGTCGCGCCGGCCATGCCACGGACAAGGACATCCAGCTGTCGCTGGACGTTCCGCTACGGCAGCTGGCCGAACGGCTGTTCGTGGGCTGGCACGCGGCGCACTGGTGGCCATCGGGCGTGCCGGTGAAATCCTCGCCTTCGTGTCGGTGCCGAGCTTCGGCAACCTGTTCGTCGATGGCGTCGACCAGCCAGAACTGGCAGCGCCTGGACGCCGATCGGCCCGCCCCTGCTGAACCGCCCGCTGCAGCGCACCTATCCGCGGGCTCACCTACAAAGCCCTTCGCGCCCTGGCCGTCCTGCAGGGCGGCGTGCACCAAGCCCGACGATGTCATTCAGGATTCGGGCTACTGCTTCATGCTGGGCAAGCACCGCTTCCGCGACTCCAAACCGCAGGAGCCACGGCAAAGGTGGACGCTGTTCCAGGTCGATCGTGGTGTCTTCCGACACCTACTATTACGGCGCGATCCTACGATCACAGGTGTGGACCGCATTCACGACTTCGCCAAACCCTGGGGCGCCCGGCTCGCGGCATCGACGCTGCCCGACGAACGGCCGCTGCTGCCCTCTGGGCGTCCGCCTGGAAGCAGCAGCGCTTCGAGCAGCCGTGGTACCCGGGTGAAACCCCGTCCATCGGCATCGGGCGAGGATACAGCGCCTTCACCATCCTGCAGCTCGCCACGCCACGGCCACGCTGGCCAACGACGCCTGCATCGTGCGGCGGCCGCATCTGGTCACGCCCATCGGCACCGTCGCGCCCGACCAGCGGCGACACCCGCGGTGGCCTTGCCCGCTGGCGCATTGCGGTATGCGCAGCTGGTGCGGCGACGCCGCCAGCCGACGTGAACCGCAAGGGCACCGCCGCATCGCCTTCAGGGCGCCGGCTGCGAAATCGACCCGGCCAGAGCGAGTACCCGCGCAGGTGATCGGCATCAGGCAGAACGAAAAATACGACAGAAAGGAAAGTGGCCCAGCATTTCCGGGATCATTCGCTCTACCATGGGCGCCCCGTGGACACCGCGCATCGCCCTGGCCATGGTGGTCGAACAGCGGCTTCGGCGCCCACGGCCGCCATCGCCCGCAAAGCTTTTCGATTTCTACCTGCTGGGCGAAACGCGCCCGACCGAACTGGACACCCGGTGACCCGGCCGACATCGGGCCGACGTGCCGGAGGCAGCCATAGACGCAGCGGCGCTGGCGGTTTCTGCGGCACCGCGTCTTCATTTTCGACCCGATGCTGTCGATGGTGCTGCTGGCCATCACGCTGATCGGCCTGGTCACCATGTGTCGGCCGCCGGCGAGAAACGGCACCCGGCTGATGGTGCACGCCCACCAATCTGGGCATGGCCGTGCTGATCACACCCTGGCTGGTGGCCAGCCTGGAGCAGACGGCGGCACAGTGACGGTGGCCATCCCGCTCTGCTGGCCGGCACTGGCACTGCTGTTCTGTGTCGAGCTGTTCGGCGTCAGTGCAAAGGGGCGCTCAAACGGTGGCTGGATCTGGGCTTTACCGCATCCAGCCAGCCGAACTCGAAAATACGCCATTCCGCTGATGCTGGCCTGGTTCTTCACATCGCCAGAACCGCCTGCGCGCCCGCTATGTAACGCATCACGATGGCCATCATGCTGCTGGTGCCGCCGGTGGCGCTGGTGGGCAGGCAGCCGGACCTGAACGGCGTCTGATCGGCTCGACCGGCGCCTTCGTGATCTATTTTGCCGGGCTGCCGTGGCGGGTGATCACCGTGGCCAGCTGGTCGTCGGCGTGGCCGCCCTGCCCTGCGTGGCTGAACATGAAGCCCTACCCGCAGAAGGAGCGGGTGCTGACGATGATCGACCCGACCAACGACCCCTGGGCAGGGCACTTTCATCATCAGTCCACCATTGCGGTGGGCTCGGGCGGCTTGTCAGCAAGGGCTGGCTGTGAAGGGCACGCAGGCCCACCTGGACTTCGTGCCGAGCGCACCACCGGCTCATCTTCTCGGTCTACGCCGAGATTCCGGCCTGAGTGGGCACCGCCCAGTGCTGCTCACCCTGTATGCTACCGTGCTGATCGGCCGCGGGCTGATGATCGCCAGCCGAGGCACAGAGCCGTTCTGACCGCTGCCTGTGCACCTCCATGACCGCCAGGCCTGTTCACCTATGCGTTCCGTGAACATCGGCATGGTGATCAGCATCCCTGCCCGTGGGTGGGCGTGCCGCTTGCCCTTCATGTCGTACGGCGGTACCGCCCTGGTCACGCTGGGCATCGGCTGCGGCATGCTGATGTGTGGCGCACGAGATGCCATACGGCGCCTGCGGCTGGGCGGCGCCTCGTCTTCAGACGACAGCCCATCACGGAGGCAGGGCGTCACCACGGCCGTGTGCCGACAAATCCGGCCAGTCGGGATCACGCGATCCCGTTCACCGCCAGCGGGATCTTGCCGATATGGTCGGAGCTTTCCAGCACGCCGGTGCGCCTCGGCCGCACTGGCCAGCGGAAACACCCGGTCGACATGACGCCTGCCGGCCATCCTCCACCATCAGCCGGACGTTGTCCTACTGCGCGCGACAGGCGCGCCTTCTCCTCCGGCCAGGCGGGCCCCGCAGCGTCGAGACCGGTGAAGGTCAGCCGCCTGAGCAGCCATGGCATCCAGTCCATCCACCACAGCTATGCCGTCTGCATGAGGCAATCTGCGCAACCGCTCGGGGCCAGGCTTCTCAGGTTGCGCTCGATGTGGGGGCCACCCACCATGTCGAGAAATCACATCCACGCCGCGCGCCCCTCGGTGGCTTCGACACCTCCACCATGAGATTTCGCGCCGGCGATAGTCGATGGCCGCATCGGCGGCTTCTGCGCCGCGAAGCCTTCTCCGGCGTGCCGACCGTACTGCAGAACGCGGGCGCCCAGCGCCTTCGCGTCTGGATGGCCGCCACGCCGATGCCGCACGTCCCCCATGGACCAGCAGCGTCTCGCCCGTACTGCAGGCAGCCACGTTCGACCACCGCTGGCTAGAACCGTCAGCACGGTTTCCGGGCGCCCTGCCGCCTGCCTGCATCGACAGCCGGCCGGCTACCGGCGGCACCCTGGCCGGCCGGTGCCGCCACATACTCGGCACAGCCGCCGCCGTTGACCGGCGCGCGCAGACCCGGTCACCCGCTTCACCTTGCCATTCGGGCACGCCCACGCACGGCCGCCACCACACCGGCCACCTCCAGCCCCAGATGCGAGCGCGCGCGGCGGCAGGACGACTGCCGGCGCCGCAGCACGTCCGGACGGTTCACGGCGTGCCGCCACGCGAATCAGCACCTCGCCGCACCTCGCGGCGGGTCCCGCTCCGCCAGGCGCAGCACATCGGCGTCTCCACCCCGACCATGAGTCGGTACCATATTTCATCAAGAGCTCCCTGTAGTTTTCGTCTGATGTCATTTGACGTTGTCTGGCGGAAATTCTAGAGCGTGTCATGAATGCCATTCATCCCTGCACAACCCCTTTGAACGTGCGGGACCAGGCTACAGGGTCACAAAGTCCCCTTGACTTCAGGACACTGCCAGCGCCGTCATGTGCGCCAGAAGGACTCGGCACGAATCCGTGTGCCATGACCGAATCCGGTGTGCCGTTGTTATTACCGTAGCGGAGGCCGTCCACCCTCCACGCGCTTCACCCGCGGCCACCTGACATTCCCTGCCCGCTCCCCGCCCTTCCGCGCCGGCGCCGGCACGCGCCTGATCGATGCCGCTGCCCACCTGCGCGCGATGCGCGCTGCGGAGCCACTGCGCTTCGCGCCGCCCGTGGCCCCGCATGACTGCGACCCGCTGACCTGTGCCTGGGCGCCCGCGCCCGCCCACCTCGCCCGCTTCGCGGCAACGCCCCGAAAGAAGATCATGTTTCAGATGAACGGGCCCCTTCGGCATGATGCAGACCGGCGCTTCGGCGAAGTAAGCAGCCGTTCCGCAACTGGATGGGCATCGAGCCCCGGTCGACGACGACCGGCATCCCCAAACGCGCCTGATCGATGGTTTGCCTGTAAAAGATCGAGGTGAGTGGTCGCCGACTACAGGGCTGGGCGCGCGCTTCGACTTGCGCCGACGACTTCTTTGCACAGAACATCGTCATCAACTACTGCCGCTGTGGTCTTTCTCGAGGGCCACCGGCGAAACCGCACCCGTACAGCTGCCGCCGCCGAGCAGCGTGCCCTCAAGCCTGCGACCGGCACCTGGCCCGTGTCGATCGAGGTGCTGACGCTCGAATGGCTGATCGGCATCGGCGGCTTTGCCGAAGCCTGCCTGCCACGTGGTCTCCGGGTGCTGGACGACCGCCCCTGGCCCGCCGCCTGAAGATCAGCCATCTGCACCTGGCCCGGCCAGCCCGGCCGCCAGCGCGCGGCTGGGACGAGGCGGTGGACCGCCGCTGGCGGACTATAGCCTGCTGCCTGAATGCGTCCACAAACAGGCTGCCCCATCCAGGCTGGCACTGCGTCCCTTCTGCCCTGGCCGTATCCGGGTGTCTCTCCCGAACCGCTCCGCCTGTAACCCGCCCTCACGGGTGTTCCTCCCTTGCACTGTGCCCCGCACACCCGTGTGACCAGTCCCCGACGACGCGCGCAGGATATTGACGCTAAGGCATCATGGCCCGACGGCGCTGGCCCTCTACAATCCAGCCGCCCCGATCTCGAAGCGATCCTCTATCTCCATCTCATCGCATCCTCGCCATGGTGGTGTTCATCACCAGCGAAGGGCCATCTGCCGCCCAGTGGTTCAACGCGCGCCGTGCTCAAGCGCATACTGCGCGTCGACCTCATCTACGTGATCTGTGGCGCGGCCGTAGCCGATCACCGGCGTCACCCGCATCATCCTGGGCGCCAAGGGCGCCGACTGGTACATCGTCCAGCCCATGCTGCACGCCAAGGTGCTGCTGTTTCTCATCGTCGGCATCTATTCCGTACGCGTCTCCATCGCCCTGCAGAAATGGCAGGGGCGCTTCGAGACGAAAACGGCGCCCTGCCCGACGAGGCCGAAATCCGCCGTGTGCGCCGGATGATCCTCATCGAGGCGCACCTCATCATGATCATCCCGCTGTTCGCGGTGCTGTTTGCCCGGGGCATCTTCGGCGCCGCCTGACACCACGGCGCCTTCCATCTCGGCGCCGCCTGACACACAGCGCCTTCCCTTCCATGCCACAACGCGCTACAGTGCAACGTGGCGTCATATGAAAGAGATGGTTCATGGAGCACAAGCCCACCGTCATCCTGCTGGGAGGCAGCGGTTTCATCGGCAGCCACCTGGCGCATGATTTTCACGGGCGCGGCTGGCGTCATCGTCGTCACCGCTTCCCCGACCAGACGCGTGACCGGCTCGGCCCCGGCATCGAAACCCTCGCCGCCCTGGCCCATCTGGACCCTCACCACCCGCGCCGACCTGCTGATCAAGCCTGGCTCGCGCCTCCGTGGGCGAAGGCCGCTGGAACACCGCCCGCAAGCGCACCCTGCTGGCCAGCCGGCGGGGCCCCACCCAACAGATCGGCTGCAGTGGCTGCACGTCACCCCCACAGACCCGGCTGATCATCAGGCATCGGCCGTGGGCTTCTTCGGCAACGGCAGCCACCGGCAGTGGCAGGACACCTGCACCGAGGCCAGCCCGCCGCAGGATGTCTTCGTCTCGCGCCTGTGCCAGCTCTGGGAGGCCAGCGCCGAAGAGTCGCACCGCGCCACGGGCGTGCCCAGTACCGTCTGCCGGCTCGGCGTCGTGCTGGGCCGTGACGGCGGCATCCGCCAGCTGCTGCGACCCGTCCGCTTCGGCGTGGGGCGCATCGGCAGCAGGCAGCAGCCATCGGCCTGGATCCACGCGGACGATGTGGTGGGCGCCATCCGCCACATCGGCGAGACAGCCATCGATGCCCCCTGGCGCATCTGGAACCTCACCGCCCCGAACGCACCACGCAGCTGGACTTTGCCCAGACCGCCGCGCGCGTCCTGCACCGCACAACTCTGGCTCTCCCTGCCGGGCGGCCTGATGCGCAGGATACTGGGCGAACAGGCCGACCTCGTCCTGGACGGCCAGCACGTCAGCCAGCACACCTGCTGGACGATGGCTTCACCTTCCAGTATCACCCTGGCAGCCGCCCTCGACAACCTCACCGGCAGGGGCCTGATCGCGCATGCGCGGCGGTTTCCCCTGGAGAGACGACCCCATCCATGACGACGCAGGCCGGGAGGCGGCACCACAACCCCACCTGAAACGCTGTTGCGGTTTTATTCACATCTTCAGGTGGACGTAAATCCCTCCTGACAATCGACACACCTCCAGACAGTCAAGCAACGCGGGCCCCATACCCGTCATCCATCATGATACTCGCATGCACCCTGGCCTGAGTCTCATCGGCATCACCGCCCGGGCGGCGAAGTCGAAACGCTCCTGGATGAAATCTACGAACAGGCGCTGAAGGAGGAAAGCTCCTGACCGTCTATGCCGGCGGCGACACGCCCGACCAGCAGGACGGCATCAAGAGCGCTTTCGAGAAACGCTTCCCGGCATCACGCTCCAATGTGGTGGTCGACTACCGCAGGTGCACAGTGCCCGGCTGGACCAGCGGTTCGAAAGATCGCCATGTCATCCCGACATCATCCAGCTGCAAACGCTGCGGGACTTTCCGCGCTGGCGCCGTGAAGGCAAACTGGTGCCCTACAAACCGGCTGGCTGGGACGGCATCTGCAACGCTTCGGGGACCAGACCGGCGCCTGGACCGGCGTGTTCGTCGATGCCTTCAGCAATGTGTGGCCAGCATCGGGCGCGGGCGAGACGATGCCCCGCTCCAACGCGCCCGACTACCTGCAAACCCGGGCTGAAGGGCAAGATCGTCTCACCTGCAACGACGATGACGCCGTGCTGTTCTGGTACCAAGCAGACCATCGATTCGTCACGGCTGATGGATGCGCCTGATGGAAGCAGCATGCCGCACTTCGTGCGCGGCACCAGGCGGCCGATGAAAGTGGCCGCCGGCAAGTACTGCCGTCACCTTCACGCGACGGCAGCCTGCGCAATGAGCCCGTGCGCTGCCCTGCCAGCAATGACGGCTACGTGGCCTGGGCCCCAGCGCGCCGCCATCGTCAAGGGCGCACGCCTCGAGACAGCCCGCCTGGCCTGCCTGGAACTGGCTGCTCGACAAGGACACCAGAACGTCTGGACCATGTGGTCGGTGCGCACCGACGACCACGGCGCCGGCTACAAAGCCGGTGTGGGAATACCAGCAACGCCAACCTCTCCGCCTTCGAGCGCTTCGCCAATGGCCGACCGCGATGGGTCCGAGCGCTTCCGCTCGCGCATCCAGCCTTGCGGCGTGGGCGACGTGCAGGGCTGGCGTCCTCGGCCGGCGTGCTGGGCATGCACACGGGCGCTGGATCCCGGCCACCGCTCAAGGCGGCCACCGGCAGCAGAAAGACGCCGGGACGAGTGCCGGCCTGACCAAGCATGAAACGCCGTGCCATCCTGCAGGACATTTTCTGCAAGGGTGTGTAACGACCCTCGATGCAAAGGTGCCTCCTCGCGCAGACATCGCCTTCAGCTCTTCAAACTTCTGCCTGAGCGACTGGCGAAACTCCTCGAGCATCTCGCGGCGCTCCTCGCTGCGCCGGGTACGCAGCTCGGCGCACCCGTTCGTGCAGATCGGCCTGCACCTGCTCGGCATCCACCACGCCTCCTGCTGGATGCGCCAGGCATCCCCAGCGGAGCCCGCGACGTTTTGAACCGGCCGAAAGAACTCATCCAGCGGTGTCTCGCTCTTTTCCTGGGCCAGGGCGATGATGGCCACGTCACTCGTTCTTCAGCCGCGTGGCCACCGTTTCCAGCAGCGTGGCCTGCGCCGCTGGCTTCTTCCGAACTGCCCATGCTGCCCGCAGGCCCCTGCGCCTGCGCGAAACAGCATGCGGTCACCCGAGTGCCCAGCACGGAACCGATCAGCGTGCTGCCGTGAGCATGTCCGACCCTGCCGGAGCGGATCCAGGCGTACGCCTACCGAGATCACGCCATTTTCCTTTTCAGCAGCACGGCCTGGAGCAATGCGCGTCTCGTCGTTACCTGAGAAAACCCTTCCAGCTCGGTGAACGCCGCAATGGGCCTCGCTGGGCACTTCGAACAAAAGCACGGCAACGACATGTTCCATCTGTACCATCTCCTCTTGTCTTGAACAAACGGGGCGTGCAGGACAGGGGCGGCAGGGTTGCGAGTCCCGTCTGTTCCGCGCACTGCAGCACGGCCTGCGCGGAAACACGCCACGCCCACGGCGCACCAGGTGGCCCGGCACGCGGGCAGCGCACAATCGGGCCACGTCCCGCCATCGTAGAAGAAGACGGCAGCCTTCGGCAAAGGGCGGAGGATCGAAGGGCTTTGTGGCACGCGGGCCTTCTGGAACCACTCATCCCCGCAACCTGATCAGTCCACCCAGTTTTCCAGCCTCGACTGAGCGGCACCGAAAACTCCCTGACGTGTTGTTGGCTCAATACAATCCAGTGCCAGCGCGTGAGCGGCTGATCAACGCACATCAAAGAGGACCAATCGGCGTTCGTCTCTTCGGGCAGACGCGCTCGCAGACTTCCATAATAGCGCGTTGCTTCTGGTCATCAAAGCGGCAACACCGCAAAGGAGCAAGAAATTTTTGCAATGCCGCCCTGTTCCGTTCAGAACCGCTTTTTCGCAGCACCATAATCCCAGCTCCGGCAACCGTTGTATGGAAAAACAGCAACATCCCCAAACGAAAGACCATCAAAACGAAGCACCGCTTCCGGCGGCCTGCGGTTGATTATACTATATGGCAGATATTCGTAGCCCATCCAGCAAATAGCGAGCGCGGCTCGCTGGAATGAGTTCCTCTCGCTCCTGCTGCTGACCGACCGGCTGGTTACGCTCGGCGAGAACCACGCTCGAAAGACTTCATCGAGCGCCTCCCATGGTTGCCATGGAGAATCAACGGGCAGCAACAGAGCACACCATTGCCAAAGCGCCTGGCTACCGGCCTCCTCTCCGGTACAGAAGCTGCGTCGGCAGCCCGTGACCGCCCTAGCTCCGGCCCGACTGTATGAACAACTTTGCGGCGTAGTCCACAGTGCTCTCTCCATCGTGCTGAGGTATATATCGATGATAGATGTCGTTCTGCGTGATCTGTCAAGGTGTCAAGGACAAGCGCTTTGCCGCGCCCAGGACCACAGCACACACCGTACCTGCCAAGGCGTCCCGTGATTCAGTGGCTACGTCGACACCAGCCCGTACCCTCCTGCATCGCATCCTGACACGCAGCCACCTGCCCCCTCGGAGACCAGCCCCCAAGCGTTATATACGACGCAAATATATAATGCCCCAGCTTCCGAGGCTGTTGCCCTCGAGGGCGCCGTCGCCCCAGAGCATCCTCCACCACGCGTCCCCCAGACCTCCTCCATCCCAGGACCTTCCCATGCCGTCTTGCCGACTGTGCCTGCTGCTTGCCGCGGGCTTCATCTCCCACCCACGCGCTGGCCGAGGCGCACCATCACCGACCAGCTCAGCCGCCGCGTCACACCCTGCCCGACCCTCGAGACGGGCCGTCGTCCTCCCAGCACCGACCGTCCAGCATCGCCAGCCAGCTCGACGCCGCGGCCGGGTGGTGGGCGTGCTCTCCAACTGGAAGAAACGGCTGGGTGCCGACTACGTGCGTCTGTGCACCCGCGAAAATGGGCTGCCAGGGTGATCTCACCCACGTCAGCATCGAGGCCCTGCTGTGCTCGACCCGGCGTGGTGTTCGTCTCCAACTACGCGCCGGCCGACAGATCGAGCGAGATCACCGACGCGGCGTGCCGCTCAGCTAACCATCTCGCTGCGCACCGGCGACGAGGAAGCCTCCAAACTCAACCCCACCCTGAAGGACGAGGGACCAGTCCTACAACGACGGCCTGCAAACAGGGCATCCGCATCATCGCCGACGTGTTCGGCGAAAGCAGAAACAGGGGCGAGAACTGGTCAGGGCCGCACTGCCAACCGTCCGATGCTGGAAAAACGCCTGGGACATCAAACCCGACCAGCGCGTGCGCACCACGTAGCCAACCCGATCACGGCACCTACGGCTCGGGCAAAGTACACCGGCCTGATGATGGAACGTGCGGCGCCTCAACGTGGCGGCCGCCACCATCAGGAGCTTCAGGCGGCTATCGCTGGAGAACGATGCTGGACTGGAACCGCACGTCGTCTTCGTGCTGGGACCGCTTTCCGCAGGTGGTGGATCGCCATCGATCGTGGCGATGCAGGCTGGGCCGGCATCGATGCCGTCAAGGGGCAAGCGCGTCTTCCTGGTGCCCGAATACGCCAAGGCCTGGGGCTGCCCATGCGACGCACGTGGCACTGGGTGAGGTGTGGATGGCCAAAAACTCTACCCGCAGCGCTGCCGGGACGCAGATCTCGACAAAATGGTCAACGACTGGTACCTGAAGTTCCACCGCGATCGCGTACCAGCCGGGCAAGGCCGACATGCCGGGTGCCGCCGCCAGCCATGACGCGTCGATGCACGATCATTCCGGCCACAAAAGCCGTATTGAAGGTAAAATGCACTCCGTCCCCACGCGCATGCTGAGTGACTGGCTGCACTGCGTCCTCACCATGCTGCGGCGCTGGGCGCCGGGCACGTCGCTTGCCCCTGCCGTATTGCCCGGCGTCCTGCTGGACAGAAAGGCTCGCGGCCTGTGCCATCGAGCCGATCCACACCAGCAGATCATCTTTCGAATCCGGCTGCCGCTTGCATCCGCCTGTGCCGGCATTGCCGGTGCCGCCCTGGCGCTGAGCGGCGCCTCGCTGCAGGCATCTTCCGCAACCCGCTGGTCGATCCACACGTCTGTCGGCATGCCTCCGGCGGCGCAGCCTTCGGCGGCACGATGGCGATCTTTCTGGGACTGGGCATCTGCAGGCTGTTCTTCAGTACCCTGCTCGCCGGTCTCGTCGCCAGTGCTGATCTTTGTCTTCAGCCACCGCCTCATCCAGCGCAGCCTGCTGGTGCTGATTCTCACCGGCATGATCATCAGTCAGGCTTCTTCTCGGCCTGGTCAGCCTGCTGCGGTATCTGTCCGACGCGAGACAAACTGCCCGCGCATCGTCTACTGGCTGATGGGCGGCCTTGCCACGACAACCCGCAGAGCTGCTGATGCTGGTCGTGCCCGTGACGCTGTGCGGCGTGGTGCTGCTGGGCGCTGCGCTGGCGCGTAGACACCTGCTGACGCTGGGCGAACGCTTGAAGCCCGTGCCCTGGGCGTGAGACATCCGTCCGCGCTGCGCTGGCTGGTGATTTTCTGCGGCGGCATGCTGTTGGCCAGCAGCCAGGTAGCCGCCGAGCGGCAGCATCGGCTGGGTGGGGCTGATCATCCCACCTGAGCCGCATGCTGGTCGGCGCCAATCACCAGCAGCTGCTGCCCTGCACCCTGCTGATGGGCGCGCTGTACCTGATCATCGTCGACGCGCTGGCCCGCACGCTTCTCGACGCGAAATTCCGGTCCAGCATCATCACCTCGCTGCTGGGTGCGCCGCTGTTTGCCGAAATCCTGGTGTATCAGCTGCGGCGCGGGCGAAGGAGCAGTTTTCCGAGTAAGAGCGTGTATGGGCTCATTGGTCCCCGCCTCCCCTCTGGACATGCGGGACAAGGCGGCGGGAGCCGCAGATCGTGATGGCCTCGGAGACCCGCAGCCTGCCACGAGTCATCACGTATGCCCAGGGAGTTCCCTCCAGGCTGACCCCGAGCCGTGGGCCCGCTGCGCGCTGACTGCCAGACTCACCCCCATGCGCCTCGACAATCCGCCGAGAATCGCATCCATGCCAGACACAGGCGAACACCCGGCAAAAGACATCGCCGGCCGTACCGACGAAGGACATCTCCGTCCGTGCCGACGGGCATGAAGGTGCGTCCCCTGATCGAGGCCCAGGGTGCTGGGCTTTCACCATCCCGGTGGCCGCTGGCTGTTTCTTGGCCTGGATACTTTCACTGCAGGCCGGTGAAGTGCTGGCCATTCTGGGCAGCGGCTGCGGCGAGCACCCTGCTGGATGTCCTGCTCGACTCCATCGCACTGGGAAGGCCGGCCACGCAAAGCGGAGGCCGCCTGCGGCTTCCGATGCGCAGTTCTTCACGCCGCCCTTTGCCTACCACGGTGTGCTGGATATCGTGCTGATGGGGCGCTCACACGCATCAGACCTTCCGGTACCTCCTCGCCGCAGGATGTGGCTGCCATCGCCCCGTCAGGCGCTCGCCGATCTGGGCATCGATGATCCTGGCCCGCACGGTTTTGCGCAGCTCTCCGGCGGCCAGCGGCAACTGGACGGCGGCGGGCGCTGCCACCGAGCCCCCATCATGCTGCTGGGCGACACGGCCCTCGGATGTTACAACTGCGGACGGGCTGCGGGCGCTGCTGCAAGGCTCGTCACGCGAGCGCGGGCTGACCATCCTGTTCACCACCACGCCAAACCACGCACTGGCGGTGGCCGCAAAAGCACTGCTGATGACCCAGCCCCAGGCGCGCCGGCGGCTGCGGTGCTGACCGTGGGCACCTGGAAGCAGCTGTTCGCATCGACATGATCCGCCTGCCCGCGTTCAGCAGCCCGACGCTTCCGAGAACATCATGCCCCGTGTATGCAGCAGCACGCTCGGCGCGTGTGCATGCGCATTCGTCGCTGCCCAAAATCCGTGGACTGACCACGCGCCAGACGCAGGCGAAGCCACCCACCCTGTCCTGCCCGTCCTGTGCACGCGAGGGGTTTCGCGGGAACGAATGCGTCCATGACATGCCGCCGAGGCGGCGATGCACACAACCGCTCGTCCGTCTCGGGCACCACCGTCCCGTCCGCGCAGCGGCCGGCGCAGCACCTTGCGCATCACTCTTGGGCACACTTCGACGGTGATGATCCGCGGCCGCTTGTGGCCCGTGAGCCGCTCTGCACAGTGCGCCTGCGGTGTCATGCGGTCAGCGCCGGATCACTGCGCACCACGCGCCTTCACCACCTGGCCCGAACGCTCGTCCTCGACCCCCACCACCGCGCACTCCTTCACGCCGGGGTGAAATCGGCATTGCGACCTCCTCCACCTCGTGGGTACACGTTGAAGACTCGGACGCCAGGAATCGCCTCGCTTCTTCCGGTCCAGCAGCCGCAGGGCCGGTCATCCACAGCACATCCCCGGTCGGGAGCCATCGGGCATCAGGAATTCCGCGTCTCTTCCTCACGCTGCCAGTAGCCTGCGCGATCTGCGGTCCACGTGCGCGCCTCTCCTGCCTGACCGGCCGGCGGCGGCTGCGCTGCCCGTCCAGAATCCATGTTTCCGTCCGAGGCAACGGCAATCCGACCGTCCGTCGTGCGGGGACGTGTCCGTCGGCGTGCACGCCACCGTCGGGCGGCCTCACGTCAGCCCGTGCCCTCGCACACCGAGCGGCGTCTTACCTCCACGCCAGCGCGCCGCCACCGCCGACGGCACCGCCATCCCGCCCGCCAGCGAGATCACGCGAGATTGGAAAAATCAGCTTCCGGAACCCTCGCTGTTCCATCAGCAGGTTGTGGGCATGTGACCAGCCAGGAAACGCCTACAACGGGCCTGCGGCCTCAGCGCTCTATCACCACCGCATCCACATCCCGCAGTTCGGTATCCAGAATCAGCTTGCGAGATGCAGCACAGCAGGCGACCATGAAACGCATAGATGTGATAGAGCGGCAGCGCCACCACGGTTTACACCGGCGGCTCCGCCGCGCGCGCGCAGGCTGCTCAGCCGGACGGGTGGAACCACGCCTGGTCACTGCAGCATTCGCGCCACGATATTGCGCTGCGTCAGCATCACGGCAGCACGTCGTCCCGCCGGTGTGCTGCAGCACCGCCAGATCAGAGCGAGCGAGCACCTCCAGTTTCCGGAACGGCCGTTTGGCCCCTGCGCCAACACCTCTGCAAACGAACGGATGGCGCCGGGCGGCCCGAACAGCGGCACCATCTTGCTTCTTCACCCGGCGCACCACGAAATTCGTCACCCGGCCTTCGGCCAGCGGCAGCAGATCCCCATCGAGACCAGCACGACCTGACAGACCGGTGTCTGCAGCGGCAGCCGCACTTTTCACCGTGTGTGCAAAGTTCTCCATCACGCCAGCCCAAGTTCCGCTCCGGAATCCTTCAAGCTGATGTTCCAACTCTCCCGCGGCGTGTACAGCGGGTTCGTTCACCGCCAGTCGTGCCGCGCGCATCACCGATCAGCGCCACCACATACGCATGGCGGTTCGGCGTCATCAGCGCCACCCGGCTCCCCAGGGCAGCATTGACGGCGACTGCAGCCACGCCGCAAACTGCGCCGACAACCGGTCCAGATCCCCATGCGCCAGCACCTTGCCCCAGACACACCGCGCATCACGGTCCGCACGCTGCCTGTGCAGCTACACTCTTCAGCATTGCCTGCCACCGACGGATAGCTGTCCGGATCGGTCTCGGCGGAACACCCGCCGGATAACTCTTCAGCAGCCATGCTGCTCCACACACACCTCCGCATCCATCGACCAGACAGCGGGGCATGCCTGTTCGTCCTCCCTGCAGCGTCGGCAAAATTTTCGTGTAACTGAAATCAGAAACATCAGCCGTGTATATGCACGATGATAAATCGGTTATCAGAATAATGACACGCGGACACCATTGTGTGGTAGGGTTTTCCGACGAACGGCCGAAATCCGGCTACGGATTCCCGAAATGTGCCAGAGAATTTCGAGGGCCAGAACCTGGGGCGTGCCATGAACTCCAGCCGCGGCGAAACGCGGGCGTGCAGGACAGGCGGCGATGAAAGATCAAAGCTGCGGCGAGAAAAGCGGCGCAAGACTGCCGTGTCTCACTCGTTGAGGAACTTTACAGCCACTGCGCCGGCCTGTCGGCGCATGGTGCTGACCAAGGCTGCGCGATGCAGATCGGCTTACCTGGCGTCAGCGCGATGCCGGGCGCTGGTCGAGGGGTCAAGGCCCTTGACGAACGTATGTCAGCGAACAACACCCTTCATACCGATCCTGGAGGCCCGGCACCGTCACCGCAGACAGCACGCAGCCAGACACCATCACGCTGGTCCGGACAATACCCATGTAGCTTCGGCGGCCATCACGGGTCACGCGCTCGGCCCGGGCGTGACGGCGCTAACTCTGGCCTACCCATCCGTGCGATAACGGACGGGTGGCTGCGCCAGTCAAGACAACTCACCTGACTTTTTACCACACTGCGCAATGGCCGCATCCCCACTGGCGCCCGGCAATATGCGCTTCCGGAAACTCCTCCCTGGCAATGGTCAGCACCCACGTCCGGCACTGGCCCGCCAACCAACCATTCGGGCATAGAGTGACGCAGACCGCCCGCCATCTCTTCCGGAAATGGAGCGCTCATGGGCGATGGCATCATGCCCGCCACCATGAATTCAGAGTCCCAAGCACGAACACCGGCTCAGTATGTACACGAAAAAGGCATAAATTACCTAACAAAATCACTATAACCAGACAGCGCAATGGCTTTCAAGAGACATGCGAAGCAGACTCCGCGCCCCTCCGGGCGTCGGGGATACGCAGCTCCTGGAACACGGAACTGCACGCTGTAGCCGCTGTAATGCAGCAGTCGCCGCCGGGGTTTGTCGACGGCGCAGTGCCTCGATGAGGGCCTGTTCCAGCTCCCAGGGGTTGGGCATGGATGGTGGTGATGTTTTCCCTTTACTTCCATTGTTGGCTCGTCACATTGACTGGCAGGCTCGCTCCAGCCCTCCTGCGCAGCAATTCCGTTGCGCCACGCCCCAGCGATAGCCCGAAAGGTGGCCATCCTGTCGTGCCACGCGATGGCAGGGAGCACTGCCACGGCCAGCCTATTGGACGCGCAGGCATTGGCCACAGCCCGCAGCGCGAGGCGCACCAATGCGCTCTGCCACTTCTGCATAGCTCATCGTGCTGCCCGGTGGAATCTCCCGCAGCGCCTGCGAACCCGCTCACTGAAACGCGGTTCGCACGTCCAGCGGCAATTACAGCCCACGCTCCAGCATTTCGATCATGCCAACGACCTGTGCCACGACCTGCTCAAAACCTTCTTCGCCGCCCAGCAGCTGCGCGACGGAAAGCTGGTCCGCCAGGTCGCGCACCAGCACCTCGGGTCATCATCCATCATGATTGCGCAAATGCCCCGCTCTCCTGCGCCACCAGAATGGCACCCAGGGAGCACTGCGCCACAGCAAACCGGATCACTCACCTGAATGAACCACCGTTCGGTAGTTCCGCGCCCGCATGCCAGCAGCCGGTCCGCGTGTTCATAGAACCGGCTGCTGGCGTTGAATCCCGCGTCGTATATTGCCTCGGTCACCGATACGCCAGGCTCGTTCAGCGCCGCCCGCAGCCGACGTGCGCGATGTGCGGACGCTGAAGGCTTTTGGTGTCAGCCCGTCTGCGCCTTGAGACCCGATGAAAAATGCGACGGGCTCATGCCGCGCTGCGCGCCAGTGTGTCCAGATCCGGCATCTCCCTGAGTTCGATCCAGCGGCAGGCCTGCGTCACCACGGCGGCGTGACGCTGGTCTCCGATGCGAGCCGGCAGAAAAGAGCGCGCCGTCCTGCACCACCTGCTCCGGAGGGGCTGCGTCCGGAGAGCACCCGTGTCGGAGTATGCTCGGGGGGCTGTCGCCTCGCCAGACTCGGTAGCCCTGGCGGCCTTGGCCGGCCAATTTCGCATTCTCGTCCCTGTTTTCATGGCTCGATCAGGTTCGGGTAATCCGACACCGCCATCCACATACAGCGTCGTACCCGTCACGAGCTCGACAGATCCGAAGCCAGATACAGGGCCGGACGCGCATTCATCCGGCTGTGCCCGGCGAGCGCATGCGGTTCTCGACAGATGCCTGCTGCTCCGGCGTGGGCGTTGCGGCACGGCCATCGCGGTCTCCGTTCCACCGGCATCAGGGCGTTCACCGCAGCCCTATGGTCCATGCTCCGCAGCCAGCACATGCATGAGCCCGACCAGACGCTGCCTTGGCCGATGCGTGGCTGCCATGCCGGGCAGGCCAAGTTTGCAGGTCCGACGAATGTCGATGTAAAAATCAGGGCCCACCCTTTCGTTCCAGCAGCGCGGGTATCTGGTGTCGCGCCGACAGGAGATGCGCCGGTCAGATTCACGTCAGTGTTTCCTGCCATCCTTCAACCGCAATATCCGTCCCACTGGCCCAGCGCACCCATCGTGCCGGCATTGTAAAGCCGATATCCAGTCCATAAACTGCTTCTGTGCCCAGCACCACGGCTTCCCGGGCGCAGTGTTCGTCTCGCCCATCACCCGCAAGCGCCGCTGCCTGCCGCCTTCGCTTTCAATTTCGGCTACCAGGGGCGTCAGACGCGATCCGCCCTGCGCGCCACCACCACCGGCAGCGCCCTCCTGGCAAAAGGAGTCTGGCGCTTTCATATCGATCCCTTCGCTGGCTCCGTGATGATCGCCACCCTGTCTTTCAGCAGTCCCATGTGATTTCTCCCCTGAGCAGATTGGGGAGCCGATTCTGGGTCACTGCCGTCAGCCGGACAATCCGTTTCTTATCATGCTGCAGCCACCATGTTCCGGCATGGGGCTGAATACTCAATACCATGTGAGCACAATCGGGTGACGTTGGCCGCTCACGGGCGACCTCCTCCTCCCGCGTGACCGTCTGCGACGGCGGATACCCCCATCGAGCCACGCGTGCCGTGCGCCGCCACCCGACGTACCAGTCGTACAGTCATCCCCATCATGCCCTCAGGCGCTACGGTCGGCATAGGCCGAGCTGGTCGATCTGCGTCTGGGTCAGCAGCGCCAGCAGATCGCTTCGTATTCACGAAAAATCCGCACGCAGGCGTTGCCGGAATTTTTCACAATTACGGCCGCCGTGCGCATGGCCCAGTGTTCCGCCCCCTTGCCCGGCAGCCATCGGTGCCCACCATCGCGTGAATCGTTCGAGCGTACGGGTATGGTCGTGACGGGCTCGTCACCAGCGGCCCGTCACCCGACGGGGCCATTCACGGCCAGACAGCTGGTGGCGCAGCGGACCAGCAGCATGCCATCCGGCCACGGCTGGCCGGCCTGGTTGTTGCCGTATCACCTCGCTCAGTTCCCCCTGCAGACCGGTTACGGTCATCCGGGTGGTAGTTAACATGGTAGCCGTGGAATTCGGTCATGTCATTATGTATGGTCCGGCTCCTTGAACTTCGCCACCACGGCATGGCGGCTGATCACTTCGGCTGCAGCCGAAGCCGGACCGGCGCCCGATGCATTGGCCGCCGCCAGCGTGAGTACAGTATCGGCACAGCTGCCGGCGGACAGTTGACGGTCACCGGCAGCGAGTCCCTTCGGCACTGATGCCGGCCCGGCGTGAAATCACGCTGTAGCGGTCACGGCCGTGCCGCCCCGCGTATCGTGGCCTACGCCTGCACGGTACCGGTTTCAGTACCCGGCGGGGCCCATGACCTGTTCGGGGGCCGAGGCGCCGTCTACCGAGGCCGCCGCAATGGTGAACTGTCCCTTCGTCTGGCCGAGCAGCCCTCCGCTCGGCCACCACGGTACAGGTGCCGGCCGCCCGAGCGCCGTCATCAGCCCGCTGCTGGCATCCATGCAGCCCAGCGGTGGGTGTCTCGCTGCGGTAGCGCACCTTCTGCCCGCGGGTTGTGCTGACCGTCGGCGGCGGCGCCACCACCAGATCACCGATGTCGTCCGAACCTGAGATCGGGCGCACGGCCGGTGCTGCTGCTGCGTGACCGCCGCCCAGGTGGTGTCACCCGCCTGGCTGGCCGAGCGTGCACGTGCCCGATGCCAGCGCACTGGCCCTGCGGTTTCGGCCTCCACCGTGCACGCCCGGCGTCAGGCTGCTGTAGCGTACCTTCAGGCCGGGCTGGCCGTGGCGGTGACGATGCCACGTTTCGTTCGGCGCCAGCGTGGGCAGAGTCGCAAGGTCAGCGACTGCGGGCGGGTGCCGATGACGGGGCCTTTTTCCCCATTAGGGGCCTTCGGCACCGCCGCGGGCAGCCAGTGCCATCAGCAGGGCTGCTGCCGCCGCAGCAGCGTGCAGCGCAAATTCCGGACGGTGAAACAGGTTCCAGCCGATCAGCCCGTCGTTCGGGCCACACAGCGTCATCCACGTGCCGGCATGTCTGTGCTCACGGTCTCCACCCTCCGCACGGCCTCATTTACATCAGCCCGTTCGGTCCGTTTCATCATCATAGCCCACCCTCAAATTTATAGTTGAAGCCCACGTAAACAGAACGGCCATGCCCCGGCACCCGCCACCCCAGGGGCACGGTGTTGAGCATCATCGAAACTGCCCTGCCCCACATAGGCACCGCCAGCGGCACGCGTAGCGGTCCAGCAGATTGTCGATGCCGAAATCGATGCCCAGCGCTCCCCCGCTCGAAACAGGTACACGAGGTTCAGCAGCGCTAACCACCCGTGCGGTTCATTGCGCACGCTGGAAAGACGCTTCTTGGCCTGCACGCCTCCCATTTCCAGCGTGGTGGTCAGCTGCCCTTCGGCCACGGCCTCTGGTTTTCAGACCGAGACGCAGGTTGGCCGGCATAGTGTTGTACAGGCCGCTGCCGGTATCGAGGTTTTGCCATGCAGCCAGGACAGCTTGCCGTTGAGATGCTAGCCCCGCACCCTTTTCAGCAGCCGGACGCACCCCAGTCCGCCCCCAGAATGCGCGCATCCTGGTTGGCGTAGCGCGGCAACACGAATTCGCTGGTGGCCGTGGTGTTGCCGCTGCGGCACTGGCGCCGGGCAGCGCGGCATCCACTAATCGTGAATGCGCGTGACGTGCGCACTGGCCGTGATGCTAACGCTGCGGGTCGGTGGCATCTTCCCAGCTAGCGCTGCCGCTCGGCGTGTGCGCCACCTCGAGACTGCATCGGATTGCCCAGATAACCATTGCCATCCCCGAAATTATTCATGCCGGCCGCCATGGTGTTGGTGGACCACGGATGGCGTTCGTACAGGCTGGGCGAACGCGTCTTGCAAACCACGCCGGCCTCGTAGCGACGACCCTTCGCCGGCTCGTAACTGGCCATAGCCGTCACGTCCCAGTGGCTGTCGTTCGCTTTTGTGATGGCCGGTGTGAGGCGGCAGCATCGTCGGCCCAGGTGGGAGCTGCTGTAGCCCTGTACCGGTGCGGTACTGGTGCTCACACGCGTGTGCGCCGCCCAGCACACTCGTGAGCTGCGCATTCCAGTGCCGCTCCCATTGCTTAAAACACGCCCAGCCGGTCGCGATGGCCGTTGTCGATGTTCCAGAAATCGTTCAGTCCCATGGCGCCGCTGGCAGCTGACGGGTGGCCACCAGTCGCTCTACCGGTAAAAAGCGCCTCCATGCCCAGACGGATGGTTTCGTGTTCGCTCCTCATCAGACTGGCCTGCACGGTGGCGCCGTCATTGCTGGCACTGGTGCGCATCGGCATGCCGGTGCCGTAGCTGTAGCGGTCGTTGCCCATGTCCATGCTGTGACGGATGCATGATGCAGACGACGCCTTCAGATCGCCCCAGCCGAACTGGCTGATATCGCAGCCCCGCCACCGATGCGTGGTTGGCGTCATGTCCATGCGCTGGTTGGGAAAACCGCAGAGCGGCAGTCCTGCCCAGTTCACGTCGGCCTCCAGCAGATGCACGCATGGCACCATGCTGCCCAACGTAGTTCTGTGCGAAAACCGCTGGATCCACTTCATCGGCCGGGATGCACGACCACCCTCCTCTGCTTCGCAGCCTTGAAGACCCTGCCGGCGCGGTAATTCTTCGCCGCGGGACCAGAATTCCTCGTAATCCAGATGCAGTGATTCGGTGGCGTAATGAGCGCCCAGACTGGCATCGACCCGTGGCCATTGCTGCGATAATGAGCGCCGACGTTTGCACCGCCTTTCAGGGCAGAGCTCGCCCGAGTCAGCAAATTTCAGCGGGGCCGATTCCACCTGAATGCTGCCGCCAATGCTGTCACCGCCCACACTCACCGGCGAAATGCCGGCATGCACGCACGCTCTCTCACCTTGGCGGGTCGGTGTACGACAGCGCCGGGTTCGTAGTGGTGCACGCAGCCAGCAGGTCCATGTCATCCACCGTCAGGCGCAGGCGCTCGTCGGCCAGCCCATCGAATGACGGGCAGGGCCTGACACCGCCACCGGCCCCGTACACCTCCACGCCAGGGAATGTCCTTCAGCAGGCTGCTGGTGTCGGGTGAGGACGCGTCGCCGGCTCATGCGGCTGGCTTCCGGGGCATCGGCACCCGGGGCCCGATGCCTCTGGCTGGTATCGAACAGACGCAGGCCACGCACGTTCACCCGAAGGCAGGCGGGTGGCGGAGCCGCCCAGTCGGCGCATGACGGGTGGATGATCTGCGCCGGCTGCTGTCACGGGCAGCCAGCACCATGCCAATGGCGGCTGCCAGCACATTGACCCTCATTCTTCTGTTCATCGCTTTGGTCCCTGTCATTGTTTTGCGTGGCGAGCGGATCGGAAAACGCCGGATCCTTCGAAAACGCTCGTCCGTCCGGCGTGTGGAAAGGCCAGCAGATCGGCCACATCCTGGTCGGACAGCCACGGTCCTGCACCAGCGGATCCTTGAACGGATTGGCCCGGCCATCCCCCTTGTTGCGGCCACTTTCGACATTGCGGCCACCGCCCGCCATGATGCGCACGGCCTCTTCCAGCGTGGCCACCGAGCCATCGTGCATGTAGGGGCCCGTCACCTCCGCATTGCGCAGGCTGGGTACACGGAAGGCGCCCATGTCGGCCGGATTGCCGGTGATTTCCTCGGCGCCGCTGTTGTCCTTCGGATGGGCACCACGGCCTTCCAGGTTGATGAGGCCGATGTTGTGATAGCGACGACCAGCGGCGTGGTCTGCGCCGACATGAGCTGGTCATCGAGTGGGCGCCGCAGCGACGGGCGCTGCCGCCTGCTCGAACACCTGTTTGCCGTGCAGCTCCTGTGCGCTCAGCGTGTCCCTGCCCTGCAGATAGCGGTCGTAGCGGCTGTCGGCCGTGATGAAGGTACGCTCGAAGGCGCTGATGGCCTTGAGGGCATGTTCCCGGGTAATGGGGTCGCCCTGCGCATCGGGAGAGGCCTGCGCAAAGCGGGTGGCGTAGTCCACATCCCTTCGCCCGCGCCAGCCGCTTCGTGAACTGGTCGACGTTGCCATCGTTCACGCCCATTTCCACCGGCTCGGTGCGAATACCGGGTTGGGGAATCTGCCGCTCAGCGTCAGCAGCGATGGATTGGCCCACGTCTGCGTGGCGTGATACGCCGTTGCCCAGTATGGCATTGCGCGATGCTTCTGGCCGAGTAATGCCGGTGGGGCCGATCCTTGCCATCGGCAAAGGCCTAGCCTGCTCGTGACAGCACGACAGCGTGCCGTCGCCCGACATGCGTTTGTCGTAAAAGAGGTATGAGCCCAGCGCCACCTTGGCCTCGTTCATGGGGTTGTCGGCCGGCACGCGCGGCGGCAGCATATGCGGCGGCGGGTTCCACACAGGCATCGGGCGTAGTTATAGGCCGGGTAATTCCAGTTGAACACGGTGGGCGTGCCGCGCGGCGTGGCATTCTGGCTGCCCTGCCACTGCCACTGCCACTGCCTGCCATTTTGCGTGGCGGGCTGCCGCCGGAGGAACCCCGCACCAGCCCGCCAGGGGCAGCCACCGCGCCCAGCGCCATGGTCGCACAGGGGCAACCAGCGCCCCACCACCTGCAGACACCCGGCGTCTGCTGCCCGTCACCGTCCGTCCCTCCGTTTTACTGGCCGTTGACGGCCTTCAGCACGCTCTGCGTCTTGCCGGCCAGGCAGGCCCGTACCGCTGCCATCGGCCTTCCAGTCCAGCGCGAGGAATTCGAACGGCTGGCGCAGCCGACCGAGATTGCCCCGACATGCAGCCACCGGCCTTCGGCCTTGCTGGCAATGTCATAGTTGAAAAGCGCGTGGGCATCGAAGGCCACCACCTGTTTGGTGGGATCGAAACCGTTGAGGCGTGACCGTCAGGCGGTTCGGTGCCTTGCAGGACGAAATAGGCGTGCCATTGGCCGGGTCGCCCACACCGGTGGAGCCCAGGTGCGTCGGATTTCGCCGTCGTCGGCCTTGCCGTTCTCCATCGGCCGATTCCACGGGGTGGGGTCGGCCGCCGTGTTCTGGCCGAATTCGATTTTGGTGAACTTGCAGCCCACCCGCCAGTTCCACGACATGCCAGGTGCACGGAATTCTGCAGCAGCCGCGTGGAAGCGTCGGCCGTGTTGAGGTGATTCAGCTCGAACGGCACCACCGTCATTTCCACGCCGGTGTGGGGCCTGCCGCCACGGTACCCTCGATGGTGTCGTTGGTCTCGACCGTGCCATCACACTCGCCCGCGCCTTTCTGCTCCAGGTCGATGAGACTCAGCGTGGTGTTGCCGTCGGTGCTGGTGAACTTTGTAGTCGTTGGCCTGCCCGAGGCTTGGGCGGTACCTTCGTGCCATCGGCCCTGATCAGATTGACATTGGCGATGGCTGAAAGCGGAAGTCCTCCATCTTGACGCTGCGCGGCGGTGCCCAGGGCCAGCGAGATTGGCGCAGGAGATTTTTCGCCACCATTGTGGCAGCAAACTCGAGGCCACGTCACCGATTGGCATTGGTCTGCCAGGCGGGTACTGCCCGATCCGCCACTGCTGGTACCGGGCGTGCTGCTGCCACCGCTGCTGCCTCCACGGCAGCCAGGCCAGCACGGCACAGGCCAGCAACACACCGGCGCAGACGGGGGTTCTGGAAAAGCGTTTCATCAGGAAAACTCCTTACTCGAAAAGGGAAGAAGGCATCAGAGAGAAACCCAGAAAAGCACGGGCCACGCACCAGTGCGTGTCGCATGAACACGTTCGCGCCCGCGCTACCCGCAACCGTGTGCCGACGAGGCCCCCACGCAGGCAAGGCTGACCGCCCTGCCACGCGAGGCAGCATCGTCGAACAGCCATGCCGTCGCGCGACGACGAACGAGGAAACTGCGCAGGTGCACATGACGCTAGGAACACCCGCGCACGCGAGGCGGCCCCGCTGGCAGAAAAGCGGGAAAAAGACAGAACAGGAAAGAACCGGAAGGTCAGCCGGGCCAGCCAGCGATGACGGTTGCTGCAATGCCGCATGTCGGTACACCTGTAGTGAAGGCGAAACCGCGTGCCCCTGGGCAGATGCACGCGCCACGTGTGTCCCGCCGGGAACCCCCGTCACGGGCACGCCGATGCGGGTGCAGCGGCCCGCGAGATCAGGGGATTACCCGCGAAGCATGTTCACGACGCCCAGGCGCGCATGAACATGCCTGATACCGACCCTCGCTGGCATCGAATGCGCACCGGGCGCAGACCGGTACTGCTCCTTTTTCATTATATACAGCGCACCGATGGAAATTCGCGACCAAACTGGCAAATGGTCTGTATCAAAAACCGATATTTGCCAGCTGTCGGGTACAGATTTGATGGATATCAATTTAGCGGCGGTTTCAACGAAAGCCGAAAGCCAGTTTACCTAGCAAAATGGGCATTTCGGACTATGGCCACGCATGACGCGTGCACGGTCGTCCGTCTTTTTCAAAGCCACGACCGGACCACGATCCAGCGAGTTTTCCGCCGTTACTGAATTGTGGTTCATTTACTCCCCGGCCCACGGTTCCCCGACTCACGGTCGGAACATTGTTCCAGTAAACCCGAAATACGGTCACTGGATCCGCCGAATCGCGTTCACCCTCTGGAGGGATTCATGAATTCATGCGTCCCCGCGCGAGACCGCTGAGGACGGGCGGGCACCCGGACGGCCATTCGCCCCGCCGGATGGCTCTGCAAAATCCCGCTGCCCCCTTCCTGGCTCCCGCCAGCGGGACTGCCTCAGAACCGGTGAGGTCGAGCCCACCATGTACGTGCGTCCCGGTCCGGGCATGGCCACGCCCCAGGGCACGCTGTGCAGTGTCGTGGTGTTGCCTGGCCGACCAGGCTTCACCCCGGTCAGCGTGTGGCGGCGGTCGAGCAGGTTCTCGATGCCGAAAGTCCAGCCCCACCATGCCGATGATGAGACGGTTGCGCCAGTGGATCGAGGCCATAGCCCGGCGTACGCGGACTTCGTTGCGCGGCGGACAGCCGCTTTCTGGGCTGCACCCCTCCCATTCGAGGGGTGTTGCGCGGCCCAGGCGAGTCGTCGGACCGAGTTCATTTCCAGCGCCAGACGCAGGCGGCCAGCATGACCCGTACAGGTTGTCGTCGGTCACGTCGTTGCGGCCGCGCATCCACGACAGCTGGCCGTGCACGACGAAGGCATCGCCCAGTATTTTCGGTCGCCCAGGCCACGATGGACGCTGCAGGTCCATCCCGTGGGTACTCGCATTCTGGTTGACGGCACGCGGCATCACGAGACCGGCCGGTGGCGTCAGCATTGCCGCCGCCACACTGGTCTTCCGACGCAGCGCGCCACGCATCCACGTGGTTGCGGATGCGGGAGGCCCAAACAGTCACCTCATCCCCAGCGCATCGGTCGGTCGGGTCTTCCCAGCTGGCGGTGGCGCTGATGGTGTGGCCACTTCGGGCTTCAGGGCCGGGTTGCCAGACGAAACCGTTGCCATCGCCAGGCGGTCAGCCACGCCCGCGGCCAGTGCACTGGTGGACCAGCCGTAGCGTTCGACCAGACTGGGCGAACGGGTGGCGCAGGCGAGGCCCAGCTCGTAGCGGTGGCCCATGCGCGCGCGCGTAACTGGCCAAGCCGAGAAGTCACCGTGGTTGTCGGTGGTCTCACGGGCCGCGGCGTTGAAGGCGGCGGCATCCGTGGCCCAGCCATCCAGCGGCCCCGTGGCGCTGACGGCACCAGCGCGGGTGGTCACCCGGGTGTAGCGTACCCCGACCAGCGTGCTCGAGTCGGCATTCAGTTGCGCTCCCATTCGGCAAAACCGCCCGCGCGTTCGCGCCGGCCGTCGTCGAGGTCAGACGGTGTTCCGGGCAGCAGCAGTCTGCCAGCCGGTATCCTGTTTTTCGGACAGGCCCTCCACGCCAAGGCGCAGGATGTCACGGCTGCCCTGCATCACGTCGGCCTGCACGCGTACGCCGTCGGTGGTGCCTTCGTTGCGGGCACGCAGACCATCCGGTGCGCAGGGCACGATCGGCCGGTATCCAGGTGATTGCGGATGCGCTGGTGCCAGACACGGGCTTTCCAGGTCGCCCCAGCCATACATGCCACGGTAACGCAGACCGGCCATGCCGGCTTCGCTGTCGGTGAGGTCCAGCCGCTGGGTGGGCAGCCCCTGGAAGGGCACACTTTCCCAGCCGATCTCGGCTTCCAGCATGTGTGTGCCGGCCGTCCAGGCGGCCGCCAGCTGGTGATGCTGGGCGCGGGAGCTGCTGGAGCCGATTTCATCGGCACACAGCACCGGGTTGCCGTCACGGCGGCCCGGCGCCCTTGAAGCTGCCGCCCGCACGGACATTCTGCGAGCGGGCCCAGCCACCCTGGTAGCGCAGGCCGAGCGTGTCCGGTGGCATAGTAGGCCCCGTACAGAAAATCGATGCCCTGGCCGTTGGTACGGTAGTGGGCGCCCCAATGGCCACCGGACAGCGGGCCACTGGGGCCATCGGCAAAGCGCGGACCGGCGGTTTCGATGACGATGCCGCCGCCGATGCTGTCACCACCGCTGACCGCAGCCACCCCGGGCCAGGCGTAGAGCCGGCGCACGCGCTGCGGGTCCAGATGGGACAGGACCGGGTTCAGTGCCCGCACGGGCACGCCGGTCACGTCCTGGTCATCGATCACCAGCCGCAGGCGGTCAGCCCCAGGCCCCGGATGAGACGGCAGCGACGACGGGCCACCTGCCCCCTGCAGGTGCACTTCCGGCAGGTCGGCCAGCAGGCGGGCACCATCGGACGTGTCGAGATGGCGACGCAGGAAGCGGTTGACGGCGTGGGCCTCGGGCACGCCTCCCATGCCATCGCCTATCGGGTCCACCGGCGCAGTTTCGTACAGGCCCACGCTGCGCAGGTTCTGCATCGGCGGCGAGGGCGCGTGAGCGGCCACAGCGGCACGGGTACGGCATCGACCCCGTCAGCCCGCTCCCCGGAAAAATTCCCGTGTGCTGGCCATCAGCGGGATTCGGTGGGAGAAATTGTCGTGACGGCGGGGGCCCGTCAGAACAGGAATGCCCAGCAGCCTCGGCCCGGCCACTGAGTTTCCCCAGTGCGGCGGAATCCGCCCCATCCGGGCATGTGCCGGGCGTGCGTCATCATGGCGCCGATGGCGGCTCGCCAGCGGGGCTGGGCTTCATCATGTCTGTGCGGCATGTCCTCGCAATGCCATCGTGGGGCGGGCCCTGCGGCTGCAGGCGCGCATCACGAATCGTTCGTTACCGCACACCCGTACCGCGGGATCCCATGAAAAAGCCGCGGCCAATAATCCGCAGCCTCCTCACGATAATGCCGGGGCCGTGTCGATCGCGGCATGACGCTACGGTCAGCGCCAGCACCTTCACACCGCCGCATCTGCCGGCGCGGCAGGTGCCGTCGTACGGCTTTCCTGTTCGATGCGGGCCAGCACCTCGTCCAGACGCTGGTTGGCCCAGTCGTTGCCGATCTGGCAGGTACCGGCATACTCGTGGCCACCCCCGCCATAGCGGGTGCACAGGCTGCCGATGTCCACACGGGACGTCGTGTTGAAGATCGACCGGCCAGCGCAAACACGGTGTTGGCCTTCTCGCGGCCCACATGATGTGCACGGCGACATCGTGGCGTTGAGAACAGCGCGTAGACCAGGAAGCGGTTGGCGGCGTAGATGGTCTTTTCGTTGCGCAGGTCCAGCACCACCACATCGCCCTGCATGTACGCACAGCGGCGCAGCTGTTCGATGGCACGGGACTCGTGCTCGTGGTAGCAGCGAACGCGCTCGGCCACATCCGGCAGGGCCAGGATGCGATCGATGTCCATCGAACGGCAGGCATCCACCAGCATCATCATCAGCTGCAGGTTGGAATGCGGAAATCAGTGGAACCAGCAGAACCGGTACGCGGGTCGCACAGAAAGCCCAGCAGCGTCCAGTCACGCGGATGCAGCACATCGGCCAGCGTATAGGCAGCACTGCCGGCCTTGTCGGCCGCTGCCAGCATGGCGGCGGAAAAATGCGGAAAACGCGCCTCGCCCCCGAAGTGGTCGTGAATGACGGCGCGACACCGAGCGCTCGCCCACCCCCATGACGAGGTTGCTGTAGCCCGCGGGGCGGCGTGCGTGCCCAGGGGCCTGGTAGTCGAACACCTGGCCAGCGGTGGCCACATGGGCAGGTTGACCAGCATGTCGTGGCGGCCGACCGGCACCTTCCCGTCCTGCACGTCAGTGGGTGCACGAACAGGACGGAATCGACCACGCCGATGTCCGCAGCATGGCCGCTGACCAGGCCATCGAAATCGGAACGGGTAATCAGTCGGAAGGATGTTCGGTTCGCATGGGGTACACACCTGCTCCGGGGTGCGCCCTGCGGCGAAGCGGGCAGCGCAGCAGAGCCGAGTATCTGCCTGCGCCGCAGGCCTGCCTGCCCTGCCCGACTTGCGGCCTTCCGCGCCTGCCAGCGGCAACGGCTGCCGTCATCCGCAGCGTGCCCGGCCGTTGCCGCATCATCAGTTCGCCTCAGGACACGCGCCATGGCGTCAGGGGTTTTGCCCGCAGCCCGGGCCTGTCATGAGCGGGCGGCGTTTAGATGGAGGCATGTGCGAGGGCGCCCTGCCCCATCCCCCTGCCCCCGCGGCACCGCCGCACCCTCGATGCCGACAGCCTGCCGGCCACCCTGGCCCGCACCATGCTGGCCGGCTTCAGCCGGCACTATGCGCTCTTTCGCTACAACGCCCAGCAGGCCAAGGCGTGTTTCGAGAATGCGAGCCTGGCACACCATGCGCCGGCTGGCCTCGAGCGGATCACCTTCTACGACCAGCGGGTGCGCGAAGCCGTGGAAAACCTGCGCAGCCAGTTCGACACCGACAGCCTGGCCGACGACGCGACACTGGGCGGAGGTCAAAGCGAGTAATTACGATGCTGCTGCTGGCCGGGCACCAGCAGCCCGAACTGGCCAGTCCTTCTTCAACAGCGGTCGGCACCCGGCTGCTGCAGCGATATTTCCCTAACGACTTCATTTTCGTGCGCCCGGCCGTGTCCACCGAGCACCTGGACGCCACGCCCCCTCCTTCCGGGTCTACTACCCCGGCACGTCCCCTGGAAGCAGGTGCTGCGGCAGGTGATCATCGACCTGGGCCTGGCCTGCGGCTGCAGGACATCGAGTCGGACCTGCAGCAGGTGGTGGATGCCGCCCCGGCCTGTTCGGCCCGGACACGTGCCGGGGCATGGACTGCAGGTACACGTGCTGCGTTCACTCTTTTTCCGCAACAAGGGTGCCTACCTGATCAGCCGGATCATCAGCTGACGGCGAGGTGCAGCCCCGCGCTGCCGCTGCTGCGCGACTCCGCGGGCATGTGTTCATCGACACGGTGCTGCACGCATCGATCACATCAGGGGCTGTTCAATTTCTCGCGGGCGTATTTCACTGGTGGACATGGCCGTGCCCTCGGCCTATGTACGCTTTCTGCGCGATGCTGCATGCCCGAATCCGAGACTGGCTGCACCATGCTGGGCCTGCACAAGCAGGGCAAGACGCTGTTTTTCCGCGACGCTGCTGCAGCACCTGCGAATCGACCGACGCCTTCATCATCGCGCCCCGGCATCAAGGGGGCTGGTGATGGGCGTGATTCACGCTACCCTCGTTCCCGTTCGTGTTCCAGTACATCGGGACGTGCGCCGCAGAGACATCACCCGCGAGATACATCGAGGGACCGCTACCAGCTGGTCAGAACCGACCGGGCCGGCCGGATGGCCGATTCGTGGGAATATTCGGATGTGCCCTTCCCCGAACCGGCTCTCGCCGGAACTGCTGTAGCCGAGCTGCAGCGAGACAGGCGCCTTCCCTGCATGACCGACGAGGCGACCGCATCATCATCCGCCACCTCTACATCGAGCGCCGGATGACACCGCTCAGCCTCTATCTGAAACCGCCTCCGAGGCCGACACGGGGAGCACGCGGTGAACCAGTACGGCATAGCCATCCGCAACATGGTGTCGGCCCAACATCTTCCCGGCGACGTGCTGTACAAGAACTTCAGCGTGACCCGCCAGAACCGGGTGGTGTTCACCGACTACGACGAAGTGGTCTACCTGACGGGAATGCAATTTCGCAAAGGTACGAGCCTCACCCCGCGAGACGAGATGGCCTCCGAACCCTGGTACCCAGTGGCCCCCAGACGACGTGTTTCCGGAAGAGTTCGAAACCTTCTGCTGGGCAACCCGCGGGTACAAACCCTTCATGAGATACCACGCCGAGCTGCTGGACCCGGCCTGGTGGCAGAACCAGCAGAAGCGCAGTCGAGCCGGCATTCTGGACGACATCTTTTGCCTACCCGCGCCGGCTGCGGTTTTGCGCGCGACGATAATGGTGCCATCACGCCTGCCGCCGCCGGCAGCTGGCCGGCTAAAGGTCACGCACTGGCCCCAGCCCTGTGCTGACGGAGGCGCCGTGCGCGAGGCGGAGACAACCGGCAGCACGCCGCGTCATGGTGCCCGTCATGGCGACGTGCATCAGATCATGCGCAGCAGTCTCACGGTGGTCGGCCTGCTTGCGCACCACCAGATTGGCCCGTTCGCGGGTGGGCGATGTTCTCGCGCAGGTTGCGCAGGTTGATCTCCCGCCAGATGTCGCTGTGCATCTGCGGGGCCCTCGGCCTCAGTCGGGTCCCAGTAGTGATGGAAGTAGGGTCCGGCCGGCGGAACACGGTCTGCTGCGGCGACAGGAAACGCCGCTGGTACCACCGTTCGATATCGGATTCTTCGGCATCGACGTAGATGGAAGTCGAAGAAATCCGACACGGTAACGCTGGCCGCGGCGCTCGGCCCCCGCTCGGCTCCCCAGGTCTGCAGCACGTTGGGCCCCTCGAAGATCAGCACGTCGAGGCTGCTCTCACCCGCTGCACGACGTTGGGCAGGATGTCGTAGGCCTGGTGCGAGTACACCGGTGCCTCCACCACCGCCTTGCCCGCCTTCAGGGCGGCCAGGAAGGCGATCATCCGCCGGCGGTCGTAGCTCTGCGGAAAGCCCTTGCGCTTCATCAGCCCGCGCCTACAGCACGCTGTTGGGATGCAGAAAGCCGTCGGTGGTGACCAGGGCCACCTGGGGATGGTCCGGCCAGCGGGCCATCAGCGCCTGCAGCACCCTGGGCAAAGGTGCTCTTGCCCACCGCCACGCTGCCAGCAATGCCGATGACGTAGGGAGCGCACCCCCACCAGCCGGCCGAGGAAAATCATCGCGCACCCCGACAGCGCCTGGGCCGACCGGAAGTGCAGGTTGAGCGGTCGCGACAAGGGCAGGTAGTATCCACCACCTCCTGCAGCGACACCTCGTCGTTGACGCCGCGCAGGGCGATCAGCTCGAGCTCGGACAATGTGAGCGGCGTGCTGGAGCGCAGCCCAGCGATCGGCCCGGCTGAAGCGCTCATGCGTTGCAAAGTCATCCACCGCGGCACGACGCACCGGGTGAGTCCTGTTTCCCGCTACCGTCTCCGTTCGGCACAGTGCTACCTTCTCTTCCTGACTCACGCAAAGCTCCTCACCGCCCTCTGGCATGGCGCGATGATACCGGCCCCAGCCCATCCGGGCAGAGCCGCGATGGACATGGCGGGACCGCCCTGCCCGACGCTGACCGAAGGGCAATCCCGCCCCCACGGTGCCGAACGAATGGGCGATCCTGCCCGCAGTGCCGCCTGACGACGCCAGAACGCACGGGCAATCCGCGTCGTGCCGCCTGACGCCATCCGCACGAACCAGCGGCTGACGCCCCCGTTTCCTCACTTCATCCGTAATCAATTTCTGACACTGACGCAAAACTGCGACACCTGTAAACAGTACCTGTAAGCAGAGAACAACGGCCGAGATTCAGCCGCTTGACGAAAAAGCCGAAAGCATGCGGTTTACAAGGCGATGGGATTCATTACCCAATAACATAGAGATACATGCCCTTAAATCAAAAGTTACGGCGCAGGTCACATTGGCCTGATCATTCTATTTGGAATCACGCCCCGTCTGCAGGCTAGGTATCGGCCCGGCGGCTGTTTTTCGACGAGACACCGCCGGTCCAGTGACTGCCGGGGCGCTGCGGCAGTGCTTCTGGACCGATCTACCTTTACAAACGACCCTTTTGCCATGTCCGATCCGCTTCCTGGCTGTTCTGGCGCTGGCCAGTTTTCTGGCCGGCTGTGCCGCCCTCCGTACTGGCGGTCTGCCGCCTGCTCCGACAAGGCGCCCAAAAGCACAACTACATCTACCAGATCAGCGGGTGACAGGCTGGACATCAGAATCTGGCGCAACCCCGACCTGTCGGTGAAGGTGCCCGTGCGCCCCGACGGCAAGATCACCCGCGCCGCTGATCAAGGACATCGTGGCCGTGGGCAAGACCCGCAGGTTCTCGGCAGGAAAGTCGAGGAGAAACTGGCCACCATCCGTGACCCGAGGCGTGTCGGTGGTCGTGACCAGGATCGTCGGCGACCCGCTGTCGGTGGTGCGCGTGATCGGTCGAGCCCAGGCCCAGGCGCCGTACCCCTACCAGAACAGCATCACCCTGCTGGACGTGATGACCAAGGCCAACGGTCTGACCCGCAAGGCAGCCGGCAGCAGGCCATCCTGATCCGTGCCGTGGAAGACAACAAGCAGTACCGGGTACGCCTGGAAGACCTGCTCAAGCGGGGCGATCCGAGTGCCAACGTCGAGATCGCCCCGGCTGATCGTCATGATCCCGGAAGCCTGCCATAACCGCCCACTGGCCGCTGGCGCCCAGCAGACTGGCGCCAGCGCACCGGCTTCATCCATACTGGCGGTGCTTAAACCCCCTTCTGCGCGGCTGCATGTGACTTTCTGAGTCCTACAAAACCCTACCTGTCGGGCTGTGGAGTACCGTGTCTCCGGGCTGGTGCCACGCTGATCGTAACGGCGTGCCGGGCATCATCCTCACGGTGGTGCTGCCCGGCAGCTACTGAGGGCGACGGCGCGTGCCTGCGTCGACACCAAGTCGATCCTGCAGCCGCTGATGCAGGGCATGACAGTCCAGCCCGACGTGCAGGGCCAGATCCAGATGATGGCGCGCACTGGTCGCTCGCCCGAACCTGGGGCCATCCGTACGAGCCACCGGGCTCGACCGTGAGTCAAGACCCAGAAAGACCGCGAAGCCCCTGCAGACGCTGGAAAGAACATCAAGTTCAAGCCGGCCGGTGGCACCAACTTCCTGCAGCCTCGAGTACCGCAGCGACCCAGCAGACCGCCCTGAAGGTGGTGAACCTGCTGCTGGAGACCTTCGCTGAAGCGCCCTGCACCAGCGAGACCAGTGACACGCAGCACGCGGTGGACTTCATCGACAGGAGATCACCCAAGGCGAGACCCTCCCTCAAGACCGAGACGGCGCTGAAGAATTCAAGATCCAGCACATCGGTGATGCCAACCTGGCGCAGGACTACGTAGCGCTCGCCCGACATCAGCGCGAGGCGCAGGGCAGCCCGCCTGGAGCCACCAGGCCATCAACTCCACGCAGCGCCATCCGTGCGCTGGAAGCCATTCCCGGGTACGTGCCGGCCGGTGGCAGCCAGACGGACGGCAGTGGCAGCGAGCCGAGCGCGGCTGGGGAAGCCGCCGCAAGCTCGATGACCTGCTGGTACGCTCACCCGACGCCCACCGGACGTGATCACTCGCAGCACCATCCGCGACCTGGAGCGCGAGCTGGTGCGCAGATCAACCGTCCCGCCGGCACCGCGTCCGGAGCCGGAGCAGGTGCTCAACCGCCTGACTGGGATGTCATCGCCATGGCCGAGGCCGATGCTAAGGTGGCCTCGCTGGCTGCCCGCGTCTCGAGGCCGAAGCCCAGTCCAAAGCGTGCCCGCGAGATCGCGCTGGCCATTCCGAAGGTCGAGGCCGAATACATCCAGCTCAACCGCGGCTACGGCTCCAACAAGCGGAACTACGAGAAGCTGCTGCAGCGCCGCGACGCCGCCCGTCTGGCCGGCAGCATCGAGAAAACACCGGTCGCGCGGTTCCGCGTGGTCGATCCCCGCGGGCGAGACGTGTCGCCGAACCGGCCGCTGCTGCTGGTGGGCACCTCGTGGTGTCGATCATCCCGGTCTGGGCTGTGGCGCTGGTGCGCGAGCTGGCCAGCGGCCTGCACGGGCCCAACGCCCTGAAGGCGGCCACCAACGTGCCGCTGTTCGGCGCCATCACCCACTACCGCGATGCGCCACCCTGCGGGCAGACCGTCGCAAGTCGATGCGCTTCATCTCGGTCTGCGCCTCTACACCACGGTCATCGTGCTGCTGATCCTGTTCTACGTGATCGACGGTGGCCAGCTGTCCGAGCAGCCTCCCGTGACTTCCGCCACAGAGAGCCCAGCAGGTGAACTCATGAACAAGCGCGCTCATTCACCGCGCCATGCAGAAGATGGTGGACCAGAACCCGTCACGTCCGCTGCCGGTGACCACCACGATCCTGCCGGGCGGCCCTACCGTGTCCGGGCCGAGCACCACGATGATCGGTACCTCGCCCGAGCCGACGAGGGCCATGGCCGCGCGCGCATCCGTGCCGACATCGCCCGGCCCAGCTTCTGCGCGAAAGCAGCAGCGTGCAACAGCGCCAGCAGTCAGGGTCAGTCCTGGAGCAGCAGCCACGGCCAGACGGCGCAATCCCATGGCACTGCCCATGAACCAGGCCACCGAAGTGCCGGTGCTGACCGAATACACCACGGCCAGCCCGCCATCAGGGCATGAGAACGCCAGCACCAGCGAGCTGCGCTTTGGCCGGTGGCGCAGGCATAGCCGGGGTGCAGGCACGCCGGGTTCGGCAGCAGCCGTCCGGCTCGCCCATGGAAGCCCTGCCGCTGGCTGTCCGGCGTTGGCCACCACGAGCTGACGCCGGACTTCGACGGCTGAAGGAAGGGCTGACCCCCGACGACAAGACCGCCAAGATTCGCAGGAGTTCCGCCTGGTCAAGCGCCGGCTGCTGGACAACGCCTTCGGCCGCCTGCGGCCGGTGGTGGACAACGGCCGGCTGATCATATTGACCAGTTCGCTGCCCGGCGAGGCGAGTGACCTTCTCGTCGATCAACCTGGCCATCAGCTTGTTGCCATCGGCGGCGGCACCGGTGCTGCTGGTCGATGCCGACATCGCCGTCCCAGCGTGTCCGAACACGCTGGAGCTGGACATTCCGGACGAGATCGGTCTGGCCGACTATCTGGACGATCCGTCATCCCGGTCACCGAGCTGCTGCGCCCCACCTCGCTGCCCGGGCTGACGCTGCTGCCGGCCCGGCCACCTGAAGCACCGTCCGGTGGACCTGCTGGCCTCCGGCAACATGGCCCGGCTGGTGGAAGAACTCAGGACGCTGCTGCCACTGCGTGATCGTCTTCGACAGCCCGCCGCTGCTGCCGTCACCGAGACCCGCTCGCTGTCGGCCCTGGTGGGCCAGGTGATGCTAGTGGTGGCCGCCGGCGAGACCCCGCGCACCGCCGTCAACGATCCCTCGCTGCAGCTGGAAACATTGTCCGTCGATCCGCTGTTCAACAAGGCCCCGTTCAGCCCAAAGGCACCCGCCTACTACGGATACTGAGATGTACCGATCATTCTTCGGGTTGAAGTCCAAACCGTTTCCGCCTCAATCCGCACCTGCGCTTCCTGTTCAACAGCGAGGCCATCAGCGCGCCGTCCAATACGCTCCAAGTACGGCCTGTATCAGCGCGAGGGCCTGAAAGTGCGCTGACCGGTGCCCTGGCTGCGGCAAGACGATCTTTGATCCAGAACATCAGCCGTCGCCTGCCCGACGCCGGCATCCAGGTGTTCACGCATGGCCACCCCAAGGCCGATGGCCGCTCGCTGCCGCAGGATCTTCCTGGCCCCTGGGACCGGGCTGCTCGGCCGGGCCGACACCGCCCAGCTGCTGCACGACCTGCAGAAGCCCTGCTGGGTGAAGATGCTAACCGCCGCCGGCTGCTGCTGGTGATCGACGAGGCCCCAACCTGGACGACGATGCGCTGGAAGTGGTGCGCCTGCTGTCGGACATGCAGCTCAACGGCAACCTGCTGCTGCAGATCTTCCTGGTGGCGCAGCGGTGCCGTGCCGGCTGGCGCACCGCGGCCTCGATGCCCTGCGCCAGCGCTTCCGAGTCACCGACCACATCGATGGCCTGACCGCCGAGGAAGTGCCCAATACGTCAGAAAACGGATGGAGCGAGGCCGGCTGGCAGGGGCGAGACCCGTTCGATGCCGAGGCCCTGCAGCGCATCCGGCTGACCACCGGCGGCAATCCGCGCCAGATCAACATCCTGTGCGAGCGGCTGCTGACGCAGGCCTACGTCGAGGAAAAAGACCCGTGTTTCCGTGCGGGACGTGGACAACACGCTACAGGACATGGAGACGAATGGCGCACCGCCGGTGACGAGGCTCCCGCGGTGGCATCCACCGCCAGCAGCCAGCTGCGCGAGCACCGGCGCCTCGATGCGCTGAAGCCGCGCTGAACCAGATCTCCCAGGTGACCAACACGATTCTGGTGCGTCTGGACGCACTGCGGCGAAATCGAACGCTTCGCCTTCCGGACCGGCGGCCGATGCTGAGCCGGCTGGCCGCCCATTTTTCGCGCTACCGCTGCCAACTGCATGGCCACGCTGGCGAGCATCGTTTCGTTCCCGTTTCTCACCCGCATCTTCCCGGTGCCGATTACGGCATGATGAGCCTGATCGGCGTGCTGGTCACGCCACGGCGGCCGTGGGCAAGCTGCAGGCGCAGCAGGCGAGCCCTGCGCTCTACAGCGAGGTGCGTGCCGGCCAGTCACCCTGGTCGCTGCCGCAGTACGAAGCCCACGGTGCATGGGCCTGGCCGGTTTTCGGCACCGCCACGGCCCTGCTCTGGATGGGTGGCCTCTCCGTACTGCCCGATTCCCTCTTCTCTTCCCCCGAAAACCATCACCTGCTGTATCTGGTGGCACCGCTGGCGCTGCTGCAGCGTCTGTCCAGCTCGGTGGTCAGCACCAGCTGCGGGCGCGCGAGCTGAGCGGCGTGCTGTCGCTGCTATTCGGTGGTGCAGCGCTACATGGGTCTGGCGCTGATGCTGCTGGCGCTGCTCTACGTATCCACCACGCTGTGGGGCTTCTACGGCGCGCAGATCGTGTCGAAACCCTGTCTGGTGGTGCTGACCGGCTGGTTCTTCCGGCGCGAACCGTGGTCGCCCCGCGATCCCGTACCGCTGCTGCGGTGCTGCTGCGCTACAACCTGCCACTGGTGGCCATGGAGCTGTCGTCAGTGATGCTGAGCCTGGGCGACGCGCTGCTGATCCAGCGCATGCTGGGTTCGGATGGCTGGGGGTCTATTCGGCACCGTACAACCTGCTGCGACTACATCGGCGCCGTGCTGGTGACAGCCTTCACCGGTGCGGTCACGCCCCGCCAGTGTGCGCCTGCGCCGAAGACCGACGAGGCGAAGACCGCCACGCAGAAACTTCTGCAGCGGTGTTCCACCTGTATCTGCTGTTTTCACATTCCGATGGTAGCCGGCGTGTCGGCCGTTCCGAGCGCTCGCTGCTGGCGCTGGTGGCCTCGAGATACCGTGCCGGCGCGGCCATCATCCCGTGGGTGATCGGCGGTGTGGCGCTGCAGGGGCTCTTCCGGTCACGTCGGCCGGCCTGCAGATCCGCAAAGGTTCCGACTGGGCTGCTGCTGTCGATCCTGTCGGCCGCCGGGCTGAGCGTGGTGCTCAACCTGCCGCTGATTCCCTCCTCGGGCATCGAGGGGGCGGCCATTGCCACCCTGCTGGCCTACGCACTGATGAACGCCCTGGCGGCCTGGCAGGGACGGGCCACGGTACCGGTTCGCCCCGAATGGCGCCGTGTGCTGGCCTTCACGGTGGCGGCCCGGGGGTGATGCACGTGGCACTGGGACACATCCATTTCGACCGTGATCTGCCCACACGTGCGCGCGCATGGCCGTGGGCGCCGTCATCCCGCCGTGGCCGTGCGGCACTGGATGCCGAGGCCCGCGTGATGGCCACCCAGGTACTGGCGCGGTTCGGGCTGGGGCAGTGGCAGGGGAACGAAACAGGTGGTAGCCACACCACAGCAGATGCCGCGCAACGCAGCAAGCAAGTCGTGAAACCGGTGACCTAGCTGATGTACCACGCCATCGTCGATGGCGCGGAAACTGAGCCGACCCGCACCACGCGTGTCACCGGCCGGTTTTTCGCGCACCATGCCGAGCTCATCCTGCGCATCGGCGGCCGTGTCCCGACATCCGGCAGGCCCGTCAGCCTGTCATCGCCGATGCTCATCCTGCTCCCCTGACCTTCGATGACGCAGCAGGAACGATCATGGCCGCCGAAGAAATCGCCCCGTGGGCGGCGCCGAATTCTTCGTCAATCCGTCGATGGTGGGCCAGCTGGGCACTCTGGACTGGCCGCGCCCTGCGCGAGATAGCGGCCATGGGCATGTCGATCCAGTCGCGCGGCATGCATCACCGCTATCTGGACCAGCTCTCGCCAGCCGGGTGCGCGCCGAGCTGGCCGACCTGCAGCAGCCATCGAGGACGCCAATCGGGCAGGCTGTCGCTATTTACGCGCAGCAGGCGGCCGGATGCCTGATGCTGATTTCCTGTCGATGGCGCATGGTATCGCCGCGAGAGCAGTGTGCTCGCCCGTGTGGGCATCTGGCGGCCTGCCAGCCGTCCCGTGCCGGCACCGGCACCGGTATCACAGACCGAGCTTCCAGCAGTCCGCATCTGCGATACCGGCGTCGGTGGGTCGGTGGTGCAGCCGGATAGGCCGAGGAAGTGCCGTACGCTGGCGTCGCACATACGAAGCACGCTTTCGGCCTGACTACCCAGCATCCGGCAGAATGCTGGAAAGGCGGAAGCAGCTACCGTGCGCTGCGGCTGTCGAAGCAGCTGCTGGGCGCAATGGTGGCATTGTGCGCGGTGGCGTTGTTGCCAGTACGCCCCGGACGGACGATTCCCCAAAGACGACTGACTGAGCGCATGAACACCTCTGATACTAACGAATCATCGCCAGCGTGGATGGTGTACATCACCGGCTATCCATGGTTGCTGCGCTGCGTAGCTGAAGAAGCTGTAGTACCCCGCGACTGGTGGCGCGCCCGGCCCAGCCCATGTCAGCGGAAAGCATACCCAGCGCAACGAACCTGTGGCAGAACCAGGAGCATCGGCGGGTGGCCGGACACTGGCACGCATGGTGCTGGCCAGCCCCCGCTGGCCGCCGGCGCAGGCGACACGGCCAACTATACAGACGAAGCAGCCACACGATGCCCGTCTGCCATTGCAGTGGTGATCGGCGCGCAACGCCGCGCACCTGATCGGCCGCAAGATCCGCAGTTGCCTGACAGCGATATCCGCGCTGGATCTGCGCGTGCTGCTGGCCACCGATACGATGAGGACACGGCCTGCGCTGCCGAGGCACTGAACGATCCATGACGGTGCTGCGTCATGCCCAGCATCGCGGTGCAAGGCCGCCAGCTCAAACGACGCAGGTAATGCCCAGGTCAGCGAGGCACCTGATCTCACTGATGCGCGCTGCTATTGGACCTCGAGGCCATCCGCCATCTGTGACTGCTGCAGGCCAGCCCGCGATGGCGGCTGCCGCGCGAACTGCAAACTGATGAGTTGAGGGGGATTTTGGCCGGTCAGCTGATGCCTACTATATGGTATGGAAAATGCACAGCGCAATCAGCCAGGCCGGTGGCGTCCACCATCGGTACATGGGGGTGCCAGCGGTCTGCGCCAGCCGCCTTCCGGCACGACCCGCCGGGAGAGGACCGATTTTGACGTGTTGATCTCGATGGCATGCGGACGGCTACTGGGCCGGTTCTGACAGCCGCGCCATTGCGTACGATCTGCCCTCGACCCCGCGTAGTTATGGTGCGCCGCAAGATCCGCACATCGAGGCAACAGCCGATCTACCTGCCCGGCCTCGTCTCTCGCCGCAACCTGGCCTCGTGGGCTTTTTCGCATAAGATCTGCTGGCCTGATCACCCCTGGCGGCCCTGGTGCTGATGCTGCTGGCTGGCCTTGACGCCTGCGCTGGCCTGCCTGGCTCAACGTCCGCGTGCGCTGATCAATGCGGGCGCTGCACTGGCATCGCGCTGCGTCCACAGCCGGTTGGCTGCCGTGCGATCAGCACACCTTCGGAAAATGCACCTGTTCATCGTATGGGTTTCGCCGAATTCCTGTGCAACTGCAACTCCAAATTGCCAGCTGAAATGAACGGCCACGATGCTAGCTCCGTGGTAACCCAACCCAGGCACGGCAGGCCAACCCGCGTGGCAGGACCACAATCAGAGAACCACACATCGCAGGTAGCCGCAACAGCAGCCGAGACTATGCCCCGAGCACACACGATCATCCCTGACAGAGCAGGAGCCGGACTCACCAGGGTCGGTTGCACACCAGACCACGCACCCGGGTGTTGTATCTGGTGTCGCTGCTCTGCGCTGGTCGGAACCTTCACGCGCGAACCACGCGCTGATGCGGCAGGGGTGGAGGTGCGCACTATTCTCGCCTGCCGCACAGCGAACCGATGGTGCAGCCCGATGCCGGAAATCCTGCTGGGACTGGCAGATCTATCCGCTCACAGCTCTGCTGGCAGCCTCCCAGCGTGCGCACTGCTGAAGGTGCTAGCCATCCGCTGCAGAGCGTGCGCGAGCTGGCCCTGCTGGTAAAAAGCTCTATGAAAGCGATGAGCTGGTCAAGTCGGTGGTGAGCTGGTGGCGCATCGCTGACCATGACCGATGCCGTCCGCGCCTTCGATCCGCAGCACCTGCACGCCCACTGGGCCACTCTACCCTCAGTTCGGTCATTCTGCCGCGCATCGGACGCCCCTGGAGCTTCACCGGCCACACGAGACATTTCGTGCACGATCAGGATCTGCCGCGTTGAACCAGGCCAGATTTCAGCGTGACTATCTCTGGTTACAACCAGAGCAGCTGGCCGCGCGCATGATCCCGCGGAACCAGTCACGACTGGCCGCGGATCCACTGCGGCGTGCTGTTGGCCGACCTGCCCCTACGGCTGCGGACGTGAGGCGGCGCGTACATCGGGCGTCGGGCGGCTGATCCCATCAAGGGCTTCATCCATCTGCGGAGGTACGCTGGCTGCTGGAAGAACGGGTACGGCCTTCACCTGCGACATCATCGGCGACGGCCACTGCGCTATTACTGCGCAGGCCATCGACGCCGCCCGCAGGCAGGCACGGCTGCTGACCGCGCCCTGCCACAGCAGGAGGTGTCTGTACCCGCATCAACCGGGCCACCCTGTCGTGCTGCCCTCGGTTGCTGGTCGATTTGGCAATGCTGATGCATCCTGGTCAGCCATGCGCCAGACCAGGGCCACGGTGGTCATTTCCACGCGCGGGTTTCCGCATTCCGGAACTGATCCATCACGAAGAGAACGGCTGGCTGGAGCCTTCCGGGCGACGCCGCCGAACTGGCTGGATGCCATGGTCCCCGCCACAAGGATGCCCCACTGCGCGCCGTCAATAAGCGCTCGTCGGACCATCGTAGATTTCGATGCCGACATCGAGGCCGGCGTTGCTGGCCCTGATCCGCGAAAATAGCATTACTGCCGCCCGCCGCGTGAAGTAGCACCTGCCAGCCCTGGCTGCGTTGCGTTGATGACCGACGAGATGGGCAAGGGCAGCCATGGTGATCGTGTAACTATGCTATTCGAAGGCGCATGGCGTGACGGGCGCGGTGCTCTACTTCATCAATCTGTCGTTTCTGGTGGAGCAGCCGCAGGCCGCCGGGTGGTATCGAAACCATCCGCGTGAACAAGATTGCCTGGCCGATCCGGCTTCGTGCGCCGCTCGCCAGGCCATTCGCGCGTGGGCACCGGATGGTGCACTGCCACTGTCTTGGCCGAACTGTAGCCATTGCCTGCCGGCTGCTGCAGCGGCCCGCGAGAGCGTGTCGTCGGTGTTGATCAGCTCGGTGCGCGGCACCCAGAGTGGGTACGGCCGCAACTATGGCGGGATGAAGCGCCAAGAGCAGCCGAATACAGTTATCATTTTAACGCTGAATACTGCACGGCAGATGACTCGCCTGCTGCGCACGGCTTCCACGGTGGTGCTACAACGGCGTGTTTGGTGACGGAACCGGACGCCGCACGGTGACCTTGCTGCGCCAGCATTATCTGCAGAATACATTTGACACGCTTTTGGTGCTCTTTCGTCGGCTGTCCGTCGAGTTAATAAGAACCCGCCCCGCCTGCTGCAGGCCTTTGCAGGTGGTGAAGCAGCGGCTGCGTACAGTTCGCTGCTTCGCCGGCAGCGACTGCCGTAATGATGCACTGGTTGCGATCGGGCAGCTGGGTTTTGCGGACCGCGCGTTCTGCTGCTGGGCGAGTAGTCCGGCGTACCGGCGCTGATGGAGGCCGCTGATCTGCGGTGCTGCCCCTCGCTGCGCGAAGGGCTGCTCGAACGTCGCGCCTGAAGCCATGGCACTGGGCCGGGCCGTGCTGTCCACACCGGTGGGCGGCATTCCGCAGGCTATCGACAATGGGCGGTAAGGGTGTGGTTTGCCACTGATAGATGCCCTGGCCTGCGCCCTGCTCACCCTGATCGACGATCCGGCGTTGCGTGAACGGCTGCCGTGCCGCATAGCACAAGGTTCTGGGAACAATACAGTCCCCCGCCATGGCCAGTGCCATGCTGCTAGCGAGTATCCGGCGCGTCAGTCAACGGTACTTCCTGTTGGTCATCCAGCCGCCAGCCCTCCGCGCGCGCTGACGATCTGTCCCCGCCGCCCGCGGACATCACCGCCGGAGCTGGCCCGGTTCCGAAAGCCATCGCCAGGGTGCAATTCCTACGCAGGAGCCTGCTGCCCGACGGTGCTACCGCTTCGACCCGGTGGCAGGCGAGGGCTGGCACTACATCGGCGATGCCCAGGTGGGTGCGATGGGCATGTCCCAACGGTCCCTGGGGGATGATCTCGACGGCGTGCTGTACGCGGCTGCAGTCGCAGCGAGATGCCGCCAGGAACGCCGCCGCTGTTTCTCGCTGGTGTTACTGGGACATCCCCAACGCAGGCTGGTGGTCAATGCGTGACTGATACCTTCCAAGACCTGGGCCCGGTCTGTTTGCGCCTGGCCAGCACCAGCCAGGGCCTTTGCGGGCCGCCAGTGACATGCGCCCGCTGCTGGCTAATACGCGCGCTGGTTCCAGCCCGGCTACTCGTCGAACGAGGGCTCTACCACCACCTGAACTTTCTACTACGTGCCGGCGCTCAGTTCGATCTGCCGGTCCGTGCGCAAGCTCGGGCGGGCAGCGGTACGCTGGCGCGATGGCTGCATGGAATAGGATAGTTGCGGCAGCTGCGCTACCCTGAAGATCCTGACCCGGCAGGGAGCGCGCGCTGCTGCACCCAGCTGCGCTGAGCAGATCATCGAAACGGTGCGCAGCCACCAGCCCGGTGACGACTCAGCATCAGGCGGCCTTCCTGAGCGGCGCACCGACAGCTCCGTGCAGTGACCTGCGGCATCCTGGCTGCCAGCGCCGCGCCGAAGAAGGTGTCGAGCTTTCCATCGGCTTCACCGAGGAAGGCTATGACGAGTCATTGCTGAAATCGCCGCCCGCGCCTTCGACCTCGATGCCCGCTGGGTCAGCTGAAAGCGAGGCGGCTGAGGCGCGTCGCATCCTCATCAACACCTTCGATGAGCTCCTCGGCAACGCCTGGCCATCCCCACCATTATCAGGCGTAGAAGATGGCGGCTGAGGCCGGCAAGGACCTGCTGGTGGCGGGCGACGGTGGCGACGAGACCCCTGGTGGCAACGAGCGCCACCTGAAGTTGACCGGATCTTGTTCTTCACTTTCACGGCCCGCCCTCGCCGCGAAGGACTGGCAGCCTGGTGGCGAAGCAGCTGGAAAGAACTGACCAGCGCTGGGCCAACCGGCATCCGCAACTCCATCGAACGCGCGGCAGCCTGCCCAACCCCGACCGTTTTACACGATGATTCCCTTCCGCCTGACCATTACGCGACGACCTGCTCACGCTGGCCGTCGGGCCACGGCACCGCAGCGACACCGCTGAACCCGCAGCGCGACATCTCGCGCAATTCTTCACGGCCTTCCAGCGAGCTGCAGCACCGCCTGATGCACCCGCACCCGACGATGCGCCACGGCGACAACGACATCATCAAGGTGACGGCGCGCGCCGCAGTGCCGGCGTGTCGGTGCGCTTCCCGTCTCTGGACCGGAAACTGCGGAATATCATTCTCGGCCATATTTACTCTGCGCACTTTTACAAATTGCACGGAACGCAAAACGTGCGCTACTTCAAACAGGCGATGATGCTGGACTTGCCGCTGAGGAGATCCGCGCAAGAAGAAAACAGGGGTTTGGTCTGCCCGTGAGCCTGTGGGATGCGCGGCCAGGCCGTTCCGCCAGCTGCTCAACGATACGCTCGAATCGCCCAACGCCCGTCTGCGCGACATCGTTCAGATGGGATACGGTGCGGCTCGCTGGACCGTCACCAGCGGGTGCCTGGGATCATGCCAGCGAGCTGTATCAGCTGCTGGTTCCGAACTGGCTGCAGCGCCACGCCCATGACACGCAGTGACCTGCACAACGGGTCTTCATGATCCTCGACAGCGTCTACCCGTCCACGGGCGGGGGCGGCGCCGAATCGCAGGTGGGCTGCGCTCACCCGGTGGCTGGCCGAACAGGCATCTCCTAGCACCATCGTGGTTCCGATGGTGCCCTGCCGTACGGTCGCCCACGAACGGCAGGGGCTGGTGGAAATCATCCGGCTGCGCTATCCGCGCGTTCCGCTGCTCGGGGGGCTGGTCCTGCAGTACCGGCTGACCCGCCTGCTGCGCCAGCGCCGTCGCGAGATCAGCGCTCATTCACTGCCACATTGCCCAGAGACATGGCCGTCGCCAGCGCCCTCGATCAACCGCCAGCTCCGCAAGCCCCTGATCGTCAAGCTCACCGGCATGACCGAGCTGCAGGGTGGCATTCTGGACCCGCACCCCTCGCTGTTCATGCGGATCAAGCGCACCATCCTCAAGCGCACCATGATCCAGGCCATCAGCCAGGCGCTGGCCAACCGGCTGATGGAGGCGGGCTCTCGGCAGCACAGGTCTACCGCATCCCCAACGCCGTCGATCTGGACCGCTTCGACCCGGCCCAGCCCCGTATCCAGGCCCTGCGCTCCCGGCGCGACGCCGACACCAGCACGGAACTGGTGGTGCTGTACGTGGGCCGCCTGGAACCCGTGAAGGGTCTGGACGTGCTGCTCGAGGCCTGGATGCGAGCTTTCGCCCGAACAGAAGGTGCGCCTCGCTGCTGGTGGTACCGGCTCGCTCGAAGACAAACTGCGCGCCCAGGTGCGGGCCGGCCAGCGCGAGGAACAGGTCCGCTTTCTGGGGCACAGCGACGATGTATCCGAACAGCTGGCCACGGCCGACGTGGGGGTGCTGACCTCCTGCACCGAGGGACCGTCGAACACGCTGCTCGAATCGATGGCGTCCGGCCCGCTGATGATCGGCCTCGCGCGTGAGCGGCAACGAGACTTCATCATGCCGCAGCAGACCGGCTGGCTGTTCCGGGCCGGTGATGCCCTCCCGCGCTGGCGCGCCACCTGCAGGCCGCCCATCGGCTGGGGCGTCCGGCCTCGCCCGCTGGGGCGTGCTGCCCGGCGCTTCGTGCAGGCCAATGCGTCCATCCCACGGTGGGCCACCAGCTGCAGACCATCTACGACGGCGACGCCTGGACGCTGACCGCCCTCGATGGCCCCAGCGACCCCGAAGACGCTGGCTGACGCCGGTATTCGGCCCGTTCTCTTCTCCCGACTCCTCCCACCGGATGCACTGACCATGTGTGGCATTGCCGGACTGATCTCCCTCGATGGCCGCCCCCTGCCCGGGCCGCAAACGCTGCAGGCCATGTGCGCCAGCATCGTGCACCGCGGCCCCGACGATCAGGGCACCTTCCAGAACGACTGGGCCGCCATCGGCATGCGCCGTCTGGCCATCATCGACGTGGCCGGGGGCCACCAGCCGGTCAGCAGTGCCGGGGGCCGCATCCAGGTGGTGTTCAACGGCGAGATCTACAACTTCCGCGAACTGCGCAGGGAACTTGAAACCCGCGGCTACGTATTCCAGAGCCATTCCGATTCGGAAGTCATCGCCCATGCCTATGCCGAGTACGGCACCGCCTGCTTCGAAAGGCTGCGCGGCATGTTCGCCATCGCCGTGGTCGACCAGGACCGGCGGCGGCTGGTGCTGGCCCGCGACCGCATCGGCAAGAAGCCGCTGTACGTGGGCGAACTCTCGCCCGGCCTGCTGGGCTTTGGCTCCGAGCTGAAGACCCTGCTGGCCGTGCCCGGCTGGACACCGCAACTGTCCATGCCGGCCGTGCAGGACTTCTTCAGCCTGGGCTACATCCCGGCGCCCGACACCATCTTCGAGGGCATTGCCAAGCTGCCGCCCGCCCACTGGATGAGCATCGAGCCGGGTCGCGATGGTGGCGCCCCACCATCCAGCAGACCCGCTACGCCCACGTGACTTCCAGCCGTGGGACCGACGACGAGGCCACGCTGGAAGAACGCCTCCTGGCAGAGCTGGACGACGCCGTGAAGGTGCGCCTGGTCTCGGACGTGCCCTTTGGCGCCTTCTGAGCGGCAGACTGGACTCCAGCGTGGCCTGCGCGCTGATGACTCCGCCACCCGTCGCAGCCGCTCAGACGTTTTTCCATCGGCTTTCCGAAGAGGCCGCCTTCGACGAGCTGCCCGACGCCCGCCGCGTGCCGAACACCTGGGCACCGAACACCACGAACTGGTGGTCCGTGCCGATGCCACCGGCCTGCTCGACACACTGGCCCATCACTTCGACGAGCCTTTCGGCGACTCGTCGGCCATCCCACCTATCTGGTGTCGCAACTGGCCGCCAAACACGTCAAGATGGTGCTGTCGGGCGACGGCGGCGACGAACTCTTTGCCGGCTACTCGCGCTACAGGCGTTATGCGGCGCTGCAGCGTATCCGCCGCAGTACGCTGGGCATGGGCCCCGGGCTGGCAAGGCTGGCCGGTGCGCTGATCCCCGGCGCGAAGGGGCCGCCGGCTGGCCGGCATCGGCCAGCGCATGGGCCTGCCGTGGCCCGACGACCATCTGCGCCCTGGTAGGGCTGGCCAGCCCGGCCGACCTCGGCCTGCTGTTCGGCGAGCGCGCGAAAAGACCGATCCATCGGCAGTATCCGGCACGGGTTCGTCAGGTCCGACATCGATTCGGACATGGAGCGGATATTGTCCGGAGACATGGACACGTACCTGGCCGACGACATCCTGACCAAGGTGGACCGCACCACCATGGCCGTGTCGCTGGAAGGACGTGCGCCGCTCCTTGACCAGAACCTCATTGCCTTTGCCGCCCGGCTGCCCTTCGACATGAAGCTGCGGGGCGAACAGGGCAAATATCTGTTCCGCGGTTGCCGCCCGGCTGCTGCCTCGCCGATGCTGAACAAGCGCAAGCAGGGCTTTTGCCATTCCGCAGCCAGCTGGTTCCGCACCGACCTCAAGCCCATGCTGCTGGACACGATCGGCAGCCGCGCCTTCCGTGAACGCGGCCTCTTCAGCATGCAGGGCATCCAGACCCTGGTGGACGAACACCAGCAGGGCCTGCAGGACCGGGGCGAACTGCTCTGGATGGTGATGGTGCTGGAAACCTGGCTGAAGACTGCCGGAACAGAGACCCCGACCTCCGGTGACGTAATGCTGAAAGATCGCGGAAAACAAATCATCAAACAGATCGTCTCGCCCCTGGCCGACAAGGTCGGCGTGTACGACGAGAGGTCCAGCGGCTGATGGGCGAGGCAACCGGCTGCTCGTGCTGATGTATCACCGCGTCATCGACTGACCTGGCGTCCGATCCATTCGCGCTGGGCATGTGCGTCCGCCAGAAGTATTTCGAGGAGCAGCTGGCCTGGCTGGCTGCCCACACCCATGTCCTGCCGCTCACCCAGGCGGTGGGACACCTGCTCAACAACGAGCCGCTGCGCCCAACGCAGTGGCCATCACCTTCGACGACGGCCTGCTGGACAACCTCAGCAACGCCGCCCCCTGCTGGAAAGATACCAGCTGCCCGCCACCTTTCTACGTCATCACCGGCGGCCTGGAAACCGGCCATCCTATGTGGTGGGACCGACATCGCCATCCTGGCCTGTACAGCGCACAGCGTGGACCCGCGCAGCATCGGCCTGCGTTTGAACTGCCCCACCCGCTGCCACTGGGCCGCAACGTGCGGGCCGACAGCTGCAAGGTCATTCTCAACGCCCTGTGGGAACGCAATCCCGGCGCCATCGAGCAGTGTCTCGAACAGATGGAAGAGATGCTCGAACCGGGCCCCATTCCACCCGCGCTGCAGGCCCGGCGCATGAACACGCAGCAGGTGCAGGAAATGGCCCGGCGCGGTTTTCAGATCGGCGCCCACACCACCCGGCACATCGACTCCAAGCTGCTCAACCGCGAACAGCTGATGGCGGACCTCGGCGCCTCGCGCCAGCAGCTGCAGGAGCTCACCCAGCAGCCCGTCGACAGCTTTGCCTACCCCGGCGGGCGCTCATCGGTGTGGATGCCCGACCTGCTCGCGGCACTCGGTTTCCACCACGCCGTGGACACCCGCCGGGGCATCAACCAGGCACCGGCCTCGCGCTACGCCATTGCCCGCGTCGGCATGCCCGACACCCCGGTCGGTGACTTCAAACGGGCCATCCGCAACCTGCAAATCATCGACGCCACCCCATGAACCAGAACAAGCTCCTGAATTACCTGCTGGCAGCCATGATCGTGTGGGTGCCCAACCAGCTGCACCTGCCGGCAGACCTGGGCGTGAAGGGGTTGAACTCCATCAACCTGCTGTTTCTCGCCATCTAGTACTTCGTCCACCAGCGCAACAAACAGCTGCCCCCCTCCGACGCCACACCGCTGAAGGGCGTGTTCATCGCCTACTTCTGCATGCTGGGCTGGGCCTTCCTGGCCGGGCAGCTGTCCGACCCCTCGATGATCATGGGAGGATCTGACGGCGCTGAAGAACTCACTGTTCTTCCGCAGTGCCTGTACTACGTCTTCTTCCATGCCGTGCGCGACGAGACCACCCTGCGGCACATGTTCTACATGGTGCTGTTCGTGGCGGCGGTAGCGGGGCTGGAAGCCATTCGCGAAGGCATCGACTACGGCTTTGGCGTCTACGGCGAAACCAAGCGGGCCGCCGGCCCCTTCGGCACCAACTACAAGGCGTCCAACCTGGCTGCCGTGTTCTACTCGATGTTCATGCCGGTGTTTGCCGCCGTCGCGCTCTACCAGAAGGGGCGGCCCCTGGTGACGCTGGGGAGGCATCAGCGGGGTAGGCATCCTGCTGCTGGCCATCTTCTGCACGTACTCACGTCAGGCCTACCTGATCGTGGCCGCCATGCTGCTGCTGATGACCATGAAGCGCAACGTGGTGCTGGGTCTCCTGATCCTGCTGGCGGTGGTGAATTATGAATCCTGGGTACCCGAGGGCGTGGTCACCCGTCTGGCCATGACCGAGCAGGTCTCCGAGGAAACCGGCGAGGAGCAGCTGGACGAAAGTACCGAAAAGCCGCTTCGTTCTCTGGAAGGCGCCGACGGCTGCCGCTGTCACGGCCGTGGGGCGTTGGCCTGAACCACTTCAAGCGTGAGATCGGCGCGCGAGGTACCCAGCCTGTCCGGCATGGATGCCCACAACTCCTGGTGCTGATCACCACCGAGGCTGGCCCGTTGGGCGGCATCATGACGCTGGTACTGTACGGAGCACTCTCACGCTGGCCTGGCGCCTCTGGAAGCTGGCAGAAGACCGCCCGACCAGCGTGCTTTCGGCGGCAGCTGTGCCGGGGCCACCATCGCCGTCATGCTGGCACTCTGTACGGCAGCCGCCTGCTCGACGGCGCCGTGACCGGCAGTACTGGATTCTGACGGCCCTGGCAGCGCCACTGCGTGATGCTGAAGAATGGCGTGCTGACGAGACGGTGGTGCCGGGCAGCGAAGACGCCGCCGACAGCGATGCAGCCGTCACCGGCGGGGCGCCGGTGCCGCTGCTGCGATGGGGGCTGGTGCAGGTGCCGCAGTGGGTGCAGGTGCTTCGATGCATGCCGGCACGGGCACTTCAACAGGCGCCGGCGCCGCTGCGTCGATGGCTGGCGGCGGCGCTGCCGGGGCAGCCATGGGCGCGGGCACGACCGGCAGGCTCCCGCACGTCCAGTCGCTGCCCGGCGGCGAGGCCACCCCGCACCGCCACACGCCCCTCGGCCCGTGATGCCCATGGGCGGCTGCTGAACCCTGCCGGAACCGTGGAACGCCGAATCCACTGCCGGTGTCACGCGGCGCCACGAGGCACCACCGGCCAGCGCGGCGCAGCACCGGGCAGCCGGACGGGCACGCACACCGGTACCGCCCATGCCGCCCGTCCCCAGACAGCCGGACGGCACCCGTGCAGCCCCGCCGGCGCGCGGCGCTGCGGCCAAAACCCGCGGGCAAGCGTGCCCCGCCGGCACGTGACAAGGACGGGCGGCTGATCAGGCCGGGGAATGACTCTGGCCCGGCGGGTCGGGAAACACCAGCAGGAAGGTGTTTCCCTGCGACACGGGCCTTCACCGGCAACCCCGCGGTAACGGGTGGTCGAGACAGACTGCTGGTAGCGGCTTGCCATCGATGAGCAACGCAGCAGGGCCTTGAGTTTGTTGATGTCTGCCGCGTCTCTGTGCCTCGCTTCACGTCACACCTGAACGACCGGAACAGTCGCGGCTGGCACATCAGATGTCCAGCTGGTCAAACAGGTCGTCCGCATTCCTGGCGTGATGCACATCCTCACCACGTTCGCTCTTTGCGAGCGTTTCCGCCGTCAACGCGTTGGCCTGACGTTCCCTGTAAAGTTTCTCGGCCTGAAAGATGTTCGACTTTTCTGGCATCGAGTGAGCTGTTTCGACATCACCCAAACGGGCCTTGTCCATGTTGCTCAGCCTGGCATAGTGGCTGCGCAATGCCTGACGCGCCTCGTCATTCGGCAAGCCACCTTTCCGGCTCCGGGGCAGACTGTAGACCTCGTCCACAGCCTTGTAACGCACCGGATCATCAACGATGCCGATGTGCTTCTCCACGACATCCAGTTCCTGCAGGGCAGTCTTCAGGCTGGCATCCATGGCCCTGCTATTGGCGTAGTAGGCACGCTCTGCCTCAACGATCGTCTTTTTCCACCGCAACGATCATGGGCAAGTTCCCTGACTTTCCCAGCTCGCGAAGGCTCTTGAGCAGATTCCGCTGAGAGGTTTCCAGGTTTCGCCCCTCCGGGGTCGCCTTCACAGAACTGACCGCATAGCGTTCGACGGACAACAAACGGTTGAACGTTCCAATCGTCTTGTCCACGCTTTTACCCCTGCAAGGATTTTTCCGTGTACTCTCCTTCTCCATCCAGCCTTTCCCATAGGCTTCATCGGCCAGTTCCTGCCTTTCAGACCCTTCTTCCTGATGAAGTCGGGGCTCAGATTCCATTTGAGTGCGAGAGGACTTCTGCCGGCATCTGGCCCCAGCCAGCCATGCCCAGGCCGTGTCTTCATCAATTCTCTTCACCTGCCCTCAACGACTCGGCGACATACAGGCATCCATCCTTCCTTCCCTGAGAAAGGCCTCCCCTCCTTTCCGCGGGAAGATAGCTCTTCGGTTCACCCATCTGCATCTCTTCTCCCTCTCGACAGGCCATTGAAGTATCACCAGCCATCCACGCAGGACGGCTGAATCACATCCAGCCGACCGAACAACTGGGATGTGCTGCATCGCTGGATGCGTGCAATGCTCTCTTTCGTCCCTGCGAACTCCTTCGCAGACCCCTTCGAGGCCAGACACCGAAGGAGAGAGAAAATCCCCACCCATCCGCCGGTCGGCTGTCAGCCCCCATCCCTGCCGACCTCGCACACCCATCCCGCCCATCGGCCGGACTGCTGTCCCTGCCGAGCAGCCACCCATCCTTCCAGCGTTTCACAAACCTTTCATCTACCCACATCTGTTCGGCAAGCATCACACCGAACACAATGTCCGTCAATCGGACCATCCTCGCCAGATCACCTTGTTCCCTGGCGGGGCGGTCGTTGCGCCGCCCGATATACCCTCCCAGACGCGCAAGCATGATCACATAGCGCTCCACTGAACGGGCATGTCCCCGATCTGCCCTGTATTCGATATCTTCGCGTCCAGCACCCGCATCTCTGTTTCCGTGAACATCAGCCCGGCCCTTCTGCCGGACTGGTGCGATTGAACATCGTCAGCCAGAGAATGCGCCAGGCTCAGAATGCAGTAGATCGCAATCAGGTTGCTCAACCGGTCAGCCGTACGCAGCAGGCCTCCTCCGCCTTGCATCCAGACTTCAGAACCTTGTGAAACGTCTCGATCTTCCAGCGCATCGCGTACCAGTCCAGCTTCTCGATGGCCTGCTGTCGAGAGCGAACCGGCATGTTCGTGATCAGTTTCCAGTCCAGCGGCTTCCCTGCCCTTCGGTACGTTCCGTTCCCGCGCATGCAGTACCGTAGTTCCAGATCGGGGATAGTGTTTTGTTGGCTGTGGGAGGCCTGACCCTGATGTGCCGGTAGCGCAGTTCCAGTACGGCATGGCAGAGCTTGCCCTTCTTGTCGCGAAACTCGACCTGATGCAGCCCCTTGACGGCAACTTCGGCCATCTCGTCGGCAATTGTATGCTTTCCGTCTCCAGCCAGTCGGTCTACGCACGTCCGGAAGAGAAACTTTGCTCCCCGTTGATGAGCAGTGCAGAACAGCTCGTAGATACCGGCCTCGCGGTCACCAATGTGCACACAGCGTGACGCATCGCCGCACAACGCCGTGGACTGACCCGTTCTGCAGCCACCGGTAGCTTTCCTTCTCCTCAATCGGAATCCGGGTGGGGTTGATCCCGTTCTTGAGCGCCTGTGTGCCCTTGAACTGCTTGCGACTCCAGAACTTGACGGCACAGCCCCAGTGGCAACCCCTGTAGCGTTATTGCCAGACTGGAATGCATCATGACACGGCACACACGGTAGCGGATCGTCTTGCCTGTCACATCCTTTCGGGCAGAGGGCATCTCTCTGGTGTAGCCGATGGATTCCGGATCCTCCCGGTCGTACGAAAACTCTGTCGTGTCGTGCAGAATCAGTATGGGGCCATCCGCTGCCCGAATCCGTCTTGCCGTCGCCTTCATGTGCCCGGAGAATGGCATGTTCATCCACCCTGTCATTGGACAGAAACCGGTAGGCGGCCTTGATGCTGGCCCAGTCCTCACATGCGGTGGGAATGGTGCTCCCGACCTGTGCGCCCAGACTTCCCATCAGGCTGTGCAATCTGCTCCCAAGACGCTGGTCCGGAAACTGGCAACCGCACCTCCTCGGCAACCGCACTCCTGCCCACATCTATCCTGTCGCTATCCGCTGACCGGTCCTGTGCCCCGCATCGATGCTCACCTCCGCGCCCTGGGCGATGACCCAGTTATTGTCAAGTGCCCTCGTGGCAAAAGCCTACCACCTGTCGTGTTAGCTTTTGGCTGAGATGGGTAATCGAAAGTTCACAAACACCACATCCTGCCCAGAATGCGCGTGACTTTTTCACGACATCGCCCTGGGAGCCTCCCGGCCAGACTGCAGTTCGCTGCAGCCTGTTCCGGCCCGAGGATTCCGGACGGTCCATGAACGGCACGGCGTTTCCGATGGCCTGCACCGGCCCGCCGTGCAGCCCACCTCCCTGCCGGAATCCCTTCTGTAACCGCCGAAAGTCATCGCAGACCAGGACGCTCCTCCAATCATCAGCAAGCCCGGGCCTTCTCGCAGGTCCGGTTGTCGCCAAAGTGGTAGGCCACCGCCCAGTTACCTCTTTCGCGCCGGGTACGAAGTCCACAGCCCAGCCCTTGTCGGCCTTCCTGGGTGCCTCCGATGCAGCGGCACGCCAGCGCTCCAGCGTCGCCACCGAGATGTGCGGTTCCTGCGACACCAAATCCACCGAAACGCTCCCCGGTGGCAGCAGCCGGGCTACCTCTATCCTTGAATGCCTTTGCATATCTGGTCACGTTCCTCGTTCTGTTTCGCCTCGGGTTTATGGACGTATATCCATCGGACACCATTCTGACCCATAAGACATGCGTAGAATTGCAGGACATTCCTAACATCGACGAAACGCGCAATAGCACATTAACATAGAAACACGTTCGGATAACAACCAAACGGAGGGATACCAAATGAAAACAGGGTCTTCGCGGATCGGTGTGGGTGCACGGAGCGTTTTCGCATTGTCGAGGCAGGAAACTGGCAATGACCTTGAGCCCCAGATGAGTCCCTCTCATCCCGCATCCGTAGGGCACTGCGCTGGATGGCTCCGAGATCTTGTTGTCAGGCCCTCCACCATCCCCAGGCTGACCATGTTCTCCGGGTCGGCAGTAGGCGGCGCAATGCCATCCCAGTGCCGCCTCGATCATTCTCGGCAAACTTTCGGTACAGTTCAAGAGACGCTGCCATCGCAGGCTTCGGTTTCCAGCGCTCGAAGAACGCCCTCGCACCCGCCGCTTCCGGTTCCTGTAGCTCCACAGCCGCCCAAAACGACTCCTTCCAGCAGGTAGGCCGTGTTCAGCCGCCGATTGGCTGCCAGCAGCTTCTTGAGTGCCCGCCGTCCCTCCAATGTCAGGGTTCTCCCGCGCCGACAGCAGCGTGTAGCGCCGCCCTCGATCCACGACCTGTCGCGCGCGCAGCAGACGCCTGTACCTTTCGCCGCGCCTGACCTGATCGAGCGCCTTCGAGAGATGCCGCCTGTGATATGGAACTCTGTCGAACACGATCGCCGTGCGTTGGGAGCCTTGCATCGCGCACCGCATCTGCAGAAGCGGGCGTCATGGCGTCGATCACCACAAGCCCGATGCCATCTGCTTGCGCTTTGCTCTCCAGCTGGGCGAAGAACTTGCTCCACATCGGCTTTGGCAGTGCGGGTCCTGTCGCCGCATCATCCATATCAGGGTCTCGTCCTGGTCCAGATCACTGGCCACCACGCTGAGAAGCTCGCGCCCTTTCTGACCGCCATCTCATCGATGCCCATCGCTCTGGGCCTGAGCCGACCGGCACCGATCGAACCTGTTCCTGCATGTACCGGCTCGACAGATCCCTTCACCGTGCTGTCGTGAGCCGCTCCAGCCTGCCACGGCCTTGTTGCGCATGCTCGTGCACAACCTGCTGACATGCAGCGCAAAGCGCTCGGTATAGCGTGGATTCTGCGCCAGCCCGTCAAGCCGTTCTATATGCACGCCGCCGCACCCCGGAACACCGTGACCCGCCAACGTTCGAACTCCAGGTACACCACCCAGCCTGCCACCCGAAGATCCCGCACACGCACCTCCGCTGGTCGCACGCCCCGGCAGCGCTGCCCGCAATTTGAGCAAATGGCCGTCGGCGTCTCAGCTGGGCACGACCCTCGCCTTTCGGGGTCCCTGAAGATTCCTCAACTTGCTGATGCCACGAAGCCGGGAACGGACAAAAGTCCCCTCAGACTGCGACCTGTTTTCATGCACAGCACCTCGATCCAGTATCGATGCACGATACGACATCATCATCTGTGCTGTAAAGTCCTTGATTTCAGGCGTCAAACGCCGATTCCACCCTCCAGGTCATCCACACTGATCCGCGAAGACCCTTTTACATAGAAACACGTTTGATAATAATCAAACGGAGGAGATGCCAAATGAAAACATGGGAAGAGTACCGCACCTCACTGATAAAGCATGGCAAAGAATGTGTTCTTCAAAACAGATTACTTGTCGAAACTCGACAAAAGGAACTTGAAGCCTGGATGCAAAAAGCATTCGCTCAATTTGCCCACACGATTTCAGACAAAAATTTTCATGTCCATTTGGACAGAAAATCCTGGGCAAAAGGAAGTACACTATTTCTTTTTCGTCAAGGAGCCCAATGATTTTTCGAACCTCCTTCGTGGAAATGATCGAATACACCAATTTCACTAAAAGTCAACCCCCATCGACAATCGCATCCCTATGCCCGTTGGTTGTATGCGACACAGGACAATTTGCAAGATCCGAAAAGATATACCATCGCATGGAACGCTCTGGAATGGATTCACATTCACGACCCTGAAAAATGGCCTGATGACATTCCTGACGACCCAGATAATCCAGCATGGTGGTGCTTTTAATGGTGTTCCAGCTATAAACATGAGCTCCGGAGAGCACAAACGCCTGAGGAATCGCAATCTTTGTGACTTCATGACACTCGTGATCAATCCACGAGAGAATTTTGATGCAGTAGCAAGCCTGAATACCAGGCAAGGTCGGCTACATGAGGAGAAAGTATACGAAGACGTCTGGAGAAGTACAATAACGGTTTCGTCCCACCAGAACTCGGTTTCTACGGCGAAGAATCCAACAAGGAATGGAAGCAATATCAGCTGGAAGAAGAAGGAATGAGGAGGCCAGACCGCTGCCCATTCAGCCACGTAAGTCACTCAAGGAAACAACGGCATGCAGATTGACCGCGGTATTACCGCCATTTATGTAGCCCTCGGTCGTGACCATGATTGCCCTTCCCGGTCCCGTCATGCTGCTGGTCACAGGCGCACGGCTGGCAGGAGGCCCCCGGCAGGCACTTCGTACCATCTTCGGCACGAATGCAGCATCGCTGGTTCTCATCGCCTTGTCCGCACTGGTACTCAAAGGCATCTTTTCGGTCAATGAAACGGCATTTGACCTGCTAAAACTTGCTGGGGGGTGCTATGTGGGCTGGCTGGCTGGGATATGCTCCGCGCAGCACGCGACGTGCATGACGAATCACAAGCTCTGCAGAACCTGCAGTACCGGCGGGTTTATCAAGGCTTTGCGCAGGCCATCTCCCGGAACCCGAAGGACATCATTTTCTCGCCTCGTTCTTTCCCCAGTTCATCAATGTCACGCCCGAGTACAGCCAGAGCCTTGTCGTGCTGACGGCCCTGTGGATCATTCTGGACTTTGCGACGCTGATGCTGGTTTCCCATATGGTCAGCCGCCTGCTAAAACCCAGCATGCATCAGGTAATGCTCAGGATTTCGGGGGTCCTGCTGATGTTGGATCGCCCTGGGCAGCATGATGATGACACTGAAGTCTCTCGTCTGACCAGACACTCTGTCCCATTCATCCGCCGGTCGGCTGCCAGCCCCTGATCCCTGCCACCGGCCACTCGTCCGCGCCCATCGGCCGGACCGCCCCCGTCCCCGCTGAGCAGCCACCCATCCTTCCAGCGTTTCACAAACACCACATCCTGCCCAGAATGCGCGTGACTTTTTCACGACATCGCCCTCGGGAGCTCCCGGCCAGACTGCAGTCCGCTGCAGCCTGTTCCGGCCCGAGGATTCCGGACGGTCCATGAACGGCACGGCGTTTCCGATGGCCTCGCACCGGCCCGCCGTGCAGCCCACCGACACGCCCACGCTGGATCATGAAGAACCTCCCCTGGCCTCGCAGGGACCGCGCCTGACCGGCACCACGTCCCTTCGGCCACACTGCATCCCTCCTGCCCCTGGCAGACAGCACCCGCATCACCTCCTCCGTCTCCCCTGCGCCAGCCGGCCCACGCTGTGCCGCGCAGCTCGACCCTTGGCGCCCTGGTGCTCAGCGCTGTTTCCGCTGCTGCCTGCGGCGGCGGCGGTGCAGACAGCCAGACCGGTTCAGCCCCAGCCCGGTATCGGGCGGCACCACGATCGCGCCCATGGCGACCTGCGGCCTGCTGGCCGGCGATCTCGGGCACACCCAACGAACCCGACACAGCCGGCAGCATCCCTGACGGCAGCAACGCTACGCACGGCCGCCCACACGGCAGCAGCCCAGCTGGCGGACGGCCACGATGCGGCTGTGGCCAACACCCACCAGGGCAGCCAGGCCCAGCAAAGTGGCAGCGCCAGCTCACCCGCCCTTGCTACAGGCACCGGTATGGAGGTGCCTTCAGGCACCACGGGCGAGATCATCCCCTGTCATGCCCGAGGACGACATCTGGTTCGAAACCGGCAGCACGGAAAACGTCGCAGCCGCCCGGAACATCCAGACCAAGGCGACCCAGGGCAAGACCACCACGGCACCGATCATCGTCCGCGCCCCCGCCTTCGGTCCCGCCGGCCAGATCGTGCGCGTGGGTACCCCCATCACCCGCGTGGTGGGCCTGTACAAGAATGGCAAACCCGTTGCCGGCTTCCGCACGCGTGACGGCGTGGACATCCCCAACGGCCGCCAGGCCACCTACACTCCCTACCGAAGCCGACATCGGCAAGACGCTGGTCTCACCGCGAAAAAGTCCGCAACCCCAGCACTGGCGAAGAAAACCGGCCCACAGTGCTCCGGTGAAGGTGGTGGCTGCCACGGCCACCCCTGGCAGCACACTGCCGCCAGCACCGGCAGCAGCCAGACCACCACGCAGGCCAGCAGCCAAACCCTGCGCAGACGGGCAGCCAGGGCGGCCGTGCATGAAAGCGCGCAAGCGCCAGCCAGAAGGCAGCCGCCAGCCAGCCGCCGGTAGCCAGTCAGCACCCTGCTGATTGCCGGCGGCAACACTCCGCATCCGTGCCGCCGGCGTAGCCGTCACGGCCACGCCGGGCACCCTACCAGCACGGTCAGGTCACGCAGCGCCACTGGCTGCGCAATGGCCAGCCCATCGCCAACGCCACGCTGGACAGCTACATCCTCGGGACGATGACGGGCCAGAAACTGTCCCTACGTCGAAACCATCCGCAACCCCGCCAGCGGCCAGACCATCACGGCACAGTCGCAGCAGGCATAGGTAGTGGGCGCGCATTACCCCTCCATTCACCAGCAGCCCAGCACCAGCGCCGTCAACAACACGGCCATGCAGGGCCAGAAACTGGTGGGCAAAACCGGCATCTACCAGTGGGGCCACCTGCACATCAATTACTGGCTGAAAAATGGCCAGGTGCTGACCGGCGGGCCGAATACACGCCCACCGATGCCGACGTGGGCGCCACCATCGTTCACACCGAGAAAATCATCGGGGTCGATGAGACGAGGTTCACCTGTCTGCCCCCGCCGTGAAGATCGTGGCCGCCCAGGTGCAGCCTGCGTCACTCAGCCCACGCCCCAGCCGGTTGCCCCCGCGGCCAGCCATGGCCAGCAAGGCAGCAGCGCATCGGGCAACGGTGCGAACAAGACCGGCAACCTGCTGGTTCCGGGCACGGGATCCCAGGGGTCATCGGCCAGCGGCAACGGCAACGGCCGCAACGGCAACCGCAATGGCAGTACTCTGGCAGCAGCCATGATCCAGCCAACAACGGCAGTTCGGGCAGTAGCCATACCGGCAGCCAGCAGGACCGCAGCGGCACGCCATCCTCGCAGAACGGCAGCGCCGCAAACAACGGCCGCAGCGATTTCGTGCCACGTCGGCTGCAGCCAGGACATCTGCAGCCCCGGTACTGTCGCGCAACCTGCCGCTGAAAAAAGGCCAGGAAACCGCCCAGATTCCCGACCGCAGCATTCCGGCCACCGGCGTGGCTGCGCAGGAACCGGTTTACAACACCCGCCAGGTGCGCGTCACCCACAACGGCCAGAACAGTGCCAGCGAAAACGCCACCGCAGTGATTACTCGCGCCGTCAGGCCTTCAACGCCGACAGCAGCAAGTTCCGATGTACGCCTCCGACGGCTACTGGCACCTGTACGACGCCCACACGGCCAAATACGAAAAAGTGCTGAATCGGTCCAGCTGGCGATGCCGAACCGCAATGGCACCCCACCAACCCGAACATCCTGTACTTCATGCCCAACAATGGCCTGGGCATGACCATCAACGAGCTGAACGTGGCCAGCGGCCAGCGTCGCGTGGTGGGTGACCTGGGTGCGCGCCTGAAAAGCTTCTGGCCCAATGCCGCCACCGCCTGGACAAAATCCGAAGGTGCCCCGTCGAAGGATGGCCGCCACTGGTGCCTGATGGTGGACAACACTCGACCGGCAGGGCGTGGGTGTGGTCACCTGGGACATGAAGGAAGACCGCATCATCGGTCACATGAACCTGGATTCGCGTCCGACCATGTCAGCACTGAGCCCCTCCGGCAATTACTGCGTGGTCTCGTGGGGCCTACAACGGCATGGGCACCCGCGCCTACACCCGCGACTTCACCAGCCCGCACAACCCGGCCGTCTCGTCGCAGCCCTACGTGCAGCTGCACACCGAATCCGAACACTCGGACCTGGCCCTGAACAAACAGGGTGAGGACGTGTACGTGGCGGTGGACTACCAGTCCAGCACCGGCGACGTATTCATGGTCAACCTGAAAAGCGGCAAGCGTACCAGCCTGTTCCTGACCCTACTGGGGGCAGGCACGGCCACTGCGCTGCACATCTCCGGCAAGGCCTACGACAACCCGGGCTGGGTACCGGTGTCCACCCACGCCGAGCATCAATGCCAGCAACCCCAGCGCCAGCATCCGCAACACCAGCCTGCAGCAGTGGTTCCACCGCAAGGTGTTTGCCGTGAGCCTGGAAGCAAACCCGCAGATCCGTCCGCTGGCCCACGCCGACAGCACCGCCCGCTCCGAATGGGCCGAGGACGCCTACTGGGCCGAACCGCAGGCCACCGTCAACTGCGACTTCACCCGCGTGCTGTTCAACACCAACCTCAACAGCCCGCAGCTGAAAGACATCGAAACCCTACATGATCGGCCTGAACAAGGGAGCCTCGACAAGTAAAACACCTGAATGACCAGATAATTTTGGCATTCTGAACCGGGCCGGTGGATTCACGGAGAACCACCGGCCCTTTTCTTTCCTTCACCCACCTGAGCCCCGAAGAGCGAGCTGGCATCCTGCTGGAACTGCACCGCGCCCGTGAAGACAACAGCCTTGCGTGCGCCCCTGCTGCCCTGAGATGCGCTGCCCTCACCTCGCGCTCGCGCTCGCGAAGGTAATTTCCAGCCCCCACATGAAACATTTCACATTTTCTGATATACAGAAGACCCTCACCCCGGCATGACGGCCATGTGAGGCGTAAGCCGTCATAGTGCACAGAACGGATGCACAGCGAGTGGTAGTCTGATCCGTCCCTCTGACCCACTGGCTTTCTGGCGCCCCTGGATGATGTCCAGTTTCCGCATCCTTTCGCTTGGTCACAAGCGTCCCGTCACGCGCACGGCGCTCTTTCTTGCCCTGGGTATCGGCCTTGCGGCCTGTGGTGGAAGCGCCGGTCATGGCACCAGCCCGCTCACCCCCGAACAGAACCAGCCGGGCAGCGGTGGCATCGGCAAAACCGGCAGCGGCAGTACGCGAACAGGAAACGACACCAGCCATGGTGCCGGTAACTGGCGCAAACCATGCCGGCACAGGCCTGGAGCCGTGGAACGGTACGGGCAGGCTCGAACACAGACAGCGCCAGCAATGGCTCCGGCCGTGACGGGCAGGGCACCGCCCCCGGTCAGCAGCCCGGCACCGGCACACACTCTCCCCTGCAGCACTGCCCAGCCAGGACAGAACCTGCCCGCTCCCGGCACCCAGCCCGGGCACCACACTCCCCTCGCAGGCCGGCGGCCCGCAGCTCTGCGACGCCATCCTGCCCGGCGTCAACCCGCTCGTTGCCGGCACGGCAATCACGCCCATACCCGATAGCCCGCGTCCAGACTCATCTGGTTCCCACGCAGGATCCCGCCTTCCGCAGCTGCGTCGTGCGCGTGACCGATAAACCAGGCCCGCCAGCAGACGGAACAGACACCCTACCTGCGCAACGACTCATTCCCGCCGCCAGGCCTTCAACACCGACAGCAGCCGCTTCCCTGCTCGAAGATACGGCCGGCTTTGGCACGTGTTCGATGCCCGCACGGGCCAACCGCCGCAGGTGCTCGACAACCCTCACCGGCGACGCTACACGGCTGGCCGGCGACGCCGAACCCTTCTGGCACCCCACCGACCCGGAACTGCCCGTACTTCCCGCCCACCAACGGCCTGCATGCAGATTTTCCAGCTCGACCTGGCACCCGTACCGTCACCACCGTGGCTCGATCATGGGTCCGCAGATCCGCCAGTGGTCTCGGCCCGATGCCGACATGGTACTTACACCAAGGCCGAAGGCTCGCCCTCGGCCGACGGCCGCTACTGCGCCCTGATGGCCCGCCATTATGACGACACCGGCAGCCAGCCCATGCGCGGCGTCTTCACGTGGGACCTGCAGGAAAACCGCCTGGTCGGCACCCTGGCCATGGACAGCGCCCCCGACCACGTCAGCATGAGCCCCAGCGGCCGCTACTGCGTGGTCTCCCACGAGAAGGCCTCCGGCCCCGGTACCCGCGCCTACAACCGCACCTTCAGCGCCCCCTACAACGAGCAGATCACCGCCGGCTACCTCCAGCTGCACGAAAACTCCGAGCACTCCGACATCGCCTTCAACCGGCAGCTGCAGGATGTCTACGTCGCCATCGACTACCAGAGCAACACCGGCGATGTGTTCATGCACAACCTCGACACGGACAGACGCACCACGCTGTTCCCCACCTATCTGGACCGTACCGCGTTCTCCATCCACGTCTCGGGCAAGGCCTACGCCCGGCCCGGCTGGGCGCTGGTCACCACGTACGGCGAATACCATGCCGACGCCATGGACAGCGTCCTGCCACCGGAACAGCGCCAGTGGCCGCACCGCAAGATGTTCGCCGTCAGCCTGGACGAGCAGCCCCAGGTCCGGTCCATTGCTGCCATTCACCCCAACGTCTACCAGTACGAAGACGAACCGCACGGCACCGTCAACCGCGACTTCACCCGCATGCTGTTCAACTCCACCTGGGACGGCGGCAGCGTGAACGACATGGAAGTGTTCATGCTGGCCGTGCCATCCGACGCACTGACCAGCCGTCCTGACCTAAGCCGTCACCGGTGCGCTCCCTCCAGGCATCCCGAACCGCCATGGGCACAGGCCCCTGTTTGTAACATACAATTTACATTACCGGGCACACGCCGGCACACCTGCAGGCCCTTTCTCCTGGCGCTTTGCCCATGGTTTTGGGGTGTTTTCTGTTGTTCATGCAACACAAAACCGTCAATCATGTGCGCGAAAAGAGACAATATTTCGCGTTCGTGCAATCTATATCTTGACGGCGCAAAGCTTCGCCATATACACACCGTATACGAAACAATCACAGATCAGACAAATACATCTGCTGAATCATGTGTAAACTTTATCGTTGTTACGTAACTCAACCGCGATTCCACGCGCCGCCATGGCGCCACGCAGGGTGCTGCTGATACGGAGTGCCCTCGAACGGTTTCAGGAATATTTACCCAAGGCCCATCGCGCCCCCGCGCCCGGAGCGCTTTGGCGGCCTGTCCAGAGAACCGTCCCCGGAGGCCTCCCGGGATCGCCTGATTTACCCCCTCAGCCTCCTTGACCATGCAATCGCAAAACTTCGAGCAGCGCGCCGCCGGCGCCCTGTGCCGCGACGCGTCGCGCCCGGCCACCCCAGCTTCCACCACCATCACCGCCATGGCGGCCGACACCGCAGAAACCACCACATCCTCCGTCACCGTGGCTCACACCCCGACACGGGCCAGCACACTGCGCGCCCCCAAACCCGCCGTGCGCAGCCGTCGCCGCCCCGGCTGGCTGGCACTTGCCTCCCTGACCGCCGTGCTGTCGCTGGCCGCCTGCGGCGATGGCGGCACCGGCAGTGATGCTGCCGGCCAGAGCAGCACCAGCGGCAAGGCCGTCTCCCCCGCCGAAAGCACCACGGCCGGCGCGGACACATCGCTGGCGCCGTCTACCCTGGCCACGGCAGACACGGAAAGTGCCGCGGCACCAGTGTCGGGCCATCTTTCAGACCAAGGCCCTGCCGGCCATTGCCACCGCCGGCAGCCCCTGCGACACCATGCTGGCCGCCACCAGCGCCATGCTTCCGGCCACCTCGGCCGCGCAGGTGCAGGCCACCGCCCGCCCGTCGTACCTGATGCCCACCCTCGACAGCCTGCACCGCAGCTGCGTCGTGCGCATCACCAACAACCGCGCCCAGGGCGATTCTGGTCATCCAGCGCAACGACTACTCGCGCCGCCAGGCCTTCAACGCCGACAGCAGCCGCTTCCGCTGAACAACACGCAGGGTTTTCTGGCTCCTGTACGACGCCCGCAGCGGCCGCCAGCTCGAAGTGCTGAGCAACCTGCAGGGCACGGCCGACCGTCTGGCCGGTGATGCCGAACCCTTCTGGCACCCGACCAACCCCAATCTGCTCTACTTCATTCCCACCAACGGCGTGGGCATGCGCATCTACCGCCTCGACCTGCGCACGCACACCGTCACCACGGTGGCCGACATGGGCGCACAGATCCGCCGCATCTGGCCCGACGCCGACATGGCCTACACCAAGGCCGAAGGCTCTCCGTCGGCCGATGGCCGCTACTGGTGCTTCATGGCGCGCCACCATGCCAACAGCAGCAGCCAGCCCATGCGCGGCGTGCGTTCACGTGGATCTGACCAGCATCGCATCGTCGGCCATACCTGGCCACGTCGGATGCGCCCGATCACGTCAGTATGACGCCCACCGGCCGCTACTGCACCGTCTCCCCACGACACCGCTGCCGGTACCCGTGCCTACAACCGCACCTTCAAGGCCCCCTACAACGGCAACATCCGTGGTCAGTACCTGCAGCTGCACAGCAAATCGGAGCACTCCGACATTGCCTTCAACAAGCTGATGCAGGACGCGTATGTGTCGCTCGACTACCAGAGCGACAAGGGCGAAGTCTTCATGGTCAACCTCGAGGACGGCAAACGCACCCCGCTGTTCAACTCCTACATCGACCGGACCGCCATGGCCTTCCACGTTTCCGGCAAGGCCTATGCCAAACCCGGCTGGGTGCTGATGTCCACCTACGGCGAACACTACGGTCCGGCACCGACCCAGCGCCTGAGCAACCTGAAATGGCCGCACCGCCGCATGTTTGCCGTCAGCCTGAACGCCAACCCGGACATCCGGGCCATTGCCAGCGTGCAGGCCAACGTCTATCGCTACGAGGATGAACCGCACGCCACCACCAACCGCGACTTCACGCGCATGCTGTTCAATTCCACCTGAACGGCAGCAGTACCCGCGACATGGAAGTGTTCATGGTTGCCATCAAACCAACGGCGCTGGACAAACGCTGATCCACGCCGAACAATGGGATCGACAGATCCCTGATGTCCCCCGATGGTTTTCGGCTCCCGGAAACCCGGGGGAACTTTCCGGGCGCGTCATGGACTAGCAGGCTCCTGATGCGCTCCAGGGGGCCTCTGCAGAATGTTGTGGAAGCTCCCCAGGGCTGCAGGGCACCCTGACCGGCTGCAACAGGCACCGGTCACGGAAAGAGGCCGGCAGCCCCTTTTCATGGGTTTCTGCCTGTAGCACTCACTTCGATCGGGGGATCCATTTCGGTCTGCGGACCGCGCACCTCTTCCCATTTTGCCATTTCCGTCACGCCGTCTCCATCCCGCCCTGACCATATCTGTTGCAAAAATACGTGCCTTCCATCGCCCGGCACTTTCTCCCTCGCCGTTCGTGGCCATAGTCCCGACATTTTTCATCCCGACCCAGGGCTGCACGGGGACACCCGGGGGCGCAAAACCACGCAACACGGATCACATACCCTCCCCACCGGCAGCGACCCCGAAACCTTCCCAGTCACACCATCTGACATGACATCCAGTCTCTCTCCCGCACGTTCAGGCCGGCCGAACATCATGCCTCGCGCATGCCCGGCGTCCTGTCGGCCACGGCCGTCCTGCTGACCCTGTGCCTGTCGGCCTGCGGTGGTGGTGGCCCGGCAGCAGCGCACCCGACAACCAGGGCAGCAGCAAAGGCACTCACGCCCCGCTGTCCGTCAACCCCAGCCAGCCCAGCCAGCCAGATGCAGGCAACGAACAGCGGCGACGGTAACGGCAGGGACAGCGGAATCAGGCCGGGCAACCAGGCCGGCAGCAACGGCGCCGGAAAGGCCAGAACAGCACCGGCGATTCGACTCCCAATGGCAATGCCGATAATCCCGGCAAGGGCGGTAGCGGCAGCTCGGATAATTCCCCTGTGAAGCCGGGCAGCGACAACGCCGACAAGGGCAGCCAGGGATGGCGAACAGAAGGAGGACGACCCGGAAATGGCCATGCTGGGTGGAAATGGCACAGGCTCGGGCGGTGACGGCCATGCCGGCGGTGGCAATGCAGGAGATGGCGGTAACGCCGCAGACAACACCGGGCGGCGCCGATAACGGGAATGCCGAACCCACGCCGGGCAACGGCGGCAATGCTGGCCAGGAGGGTACCGACAATCTCGGGTAACGCCCCGTGAAGCCGGATAACGGCAACACCAATAACGGCGGCAATGCCGAAGGCAGCAAAATCCCGGCAACGATACCGGCCCGGCAATACCAGCCAGGCAATGGCGGAGGCTCTGGCAGTGACAGCGCCGGCAACGGCAGCGCAGGTGCCAGCAGCGGCATATGCAGGTGGCGGCGGCAACCCCGTCACACCGCCAGACGCCCAGACGCCCCCGCACCACGCAGTCGTGAACAAGGCGTCGGTAAGCGATCTGTGCAAAACCACGCTGACCGGCTTTACCGCCCTGACGGCAGGCCAGGACAAGGGTGCCATGCCCAATACCCCACGTCCGGCCATGGGCGTTGCCACGGAAGACCCCACCTATCACAGCTGTATCACCCGCCTGACCGACAACGCCGAAAAACACCCCGCGCAGCCCCTGCGGGCAGGTGACGGCACCCGGCTGGCCCCCAATGCCCAGCAGGCCTTCAATGCCAACGACAGCGCCTTCCTGCTGCGCACACAGAATGGTGAATGGCACATCTACAGCCCGCAGACCGGCAAGGCCATCCGCAGGCTGACGCGCATTGCCGGCGATGCCGAGCCGCAATGGGATCCCAAAGACCCCAACGTGCTTTACTACATGAATGGCGACGGTGAGGGCATGAAGCTCTTCAAACTCACCATCGACCTGTCATCCACCGGTACCGATAATGCCGAGCAGGTAGCCGACTTTGGTGCAGAGATCAGCAAAATCTGGCCCACCGCCACCCATGCCCGCATGCGGGGCGGCGCGCCCTCCTTCGACGGCAACACCTGGTGCCTGATGGCCGACCAGAATAATGGTGACAACTGGAAAACCCTCGGCCTGTTCACCTGGAACCTGAAGGAAGGCAAACTGGTTGGCAAACTGAAAAATCCATATGCCTCACCGGAATACGTGACTACCAGCCCCAGCGGCAGTCACTGCGTGGCGCAGTATCCATATCCGCAGGGCATCACGGCATACCGGAGCAATTTTGCAACCCCCTACAGCGACTCGGTCGCCTCCCAGGGACCGTAGATTGCCCAGAACGTCTACATGAAATACCCCGACGTAGCCCGCAACAGCAAGGGTGAAGACGTTTATGTGGGCTTCGATGTATTCAGTATCCCGCACACGGTCTACACCGTCAACCTGACTTCGGGCAAGTCTGATAAAACCACGCTGCTCGAAACCGACTTTGGCGACAGCACCGATGTCGGCGTGCAGATTTCCGGGCCGCGCCAGCAACAGACCGGGCTGGATTCTGCTCACCACCTTTGGCGAACAGGACCAGGGGTGTGCACAACCTGAAGGGCGACAACGCCAAACGCCGGTGGTTCCACCGCAAGCTGTTTGCGATGAACATCGACACCAAAGCGGTTCTGTCGATTGCCAACGACCATCACGACTGGACCGACGACAGCAGCCAGAACAAAACCTGGCCCCGCCCCAACGGCACCGTCAACCGCGACTTTCACCCGCATGCTGTTCGACTCCAACTGGAACAGCATGAATGCCAACGACGTGGACGCGTATCTGGTCGAAATTCCGTCTGGTGCCGTCCCTGCTGCGGCAGGTGCCAGCCAATGACGCGATCAGTGAGCAGCCATGCCATCCGGCCCGTGGCTGGATGGCATGGCCACAAAACGCTGACATCAAACGCTCCAACATAAAAACACTGACATCGAACGCTGACGTCAAACGCTGGCATATTCGTATACCAGCGTCTCATGAAAAATCGCCCGCCCCGTTCATCAACGGCAGCGGGCGATTTTTCATGCTCAGCACACAGACAGGCCGGGATGCCGTCGACCGCGTCGAACACCGCCCCCGGCGAAGGTCACGTCGTGAAAGTCACGTCAGCCCAGTCACGCGCTCCCCGCTGTCAGTACAGTCAAGCGCGTCCCCGCAGCCGGTAGTACCACACCCCCATCAGCTCGTGCAGCATGGCACGTGCATTCCACGGTGCCCCGTTGTTCGGGAACCAGGCCGCCCAGGTGGGCGCCTCCAGCTGGCGATAATCGCCGCACAGCGGCACCGGATCGATCCCACCGAACGGGCCACCGCCATCGCAGGCGATGCATGTGCAGCGCACTGGTCACCAGCAACACACCCTTTTCGGATCGAGCCCTTCCTCGCGCAGAATGCGGGCCGCACCGTGGATATCCTCCCAGGTCGTGCGGCTCATCGGCACCACACGAATGGCCTCGTCCGGCACGCCCATGTCCAGCGCCACACGGCGCATGTCGGACGACAGCGCATATTCCGGTGCCGATGCAATGCCGCCCATCAGCAGCAGCAGGCCCCCGGTACGGCGCGTAGGCCTCGATACCGGCCCGCAGCCGCATGTAGCCGCCCTGGTCCAGCCGGGCCTGTCGGCCGTTGGGTGCTTCCGCCCCGCTGGATGGCACGATCACCGCCTGAATCCGCAACGGCTCGTTCGCCGGCAGCGCCTGCGTGGCCAGCGCCACATCACCCGCCGGGATGCACATGCCGTTCACGTCGGGCATAGCGTGAAGGTGGCCACGGCTGAAGCCGGGCCCCGCCCCCAGATCACCGCAGCGCTTCCTGCGCACCCGCATGACCGCGCCACTGAGACTCAGCCCCGGCACCGGCTGTTCCACCAGCGCAGCCAGTGCGCCCCAGGCACCGCCCGGGCCAGCGCAGCTGCAGCCTGCGACAGGGACACAGAGCCGCCTGGGCCGCGGCCACTGCGTACCGGCTGCACCGCTGGCACCCTAGCGCGCCATGCGTACCGGCAGTAACCTTCTCACCCACTGCGCCCTTCGTACCAGCCGCGCCCTTCGTACCCGTTGCGCCCTTCGTACCTTTTTGCACCTGCCGCAGCCTTCGCCGCACCGCTACCCTTTTACGCTGGTGCGGGCATCTGCCACCTGTTCTGGCCCGCGCACCGCGGCCGCCCTGTCTCGTGCGCTCACCATGCCGCCCCTTGCCGTCACGGCGAGCCGCGCCATCAGGCGCACCCTTTTTCCCCTGTGCCCGGCCGCGCCCCGATCCCCCTGTGCGCTGACCGGCGCGTCCTGCCGCTGCATCGCCCTGCGGCCACGCCAGCAGGTGAAGAAACGGCGTTACCCGCCCTGACGGGCCGCACTCCCCGTGCACTCCCCGGTCTGCCCCCGGAAGCACCGGCCACGCCCCGGGTGGCGTCCCATGACCCTCCTGGTCCCCGTAGCCCGCCATGAACCACATGCGGTGCAGCCAGCGGCACCTGCCCCGGCACATTGCCACCATCACCCATTCGCCGAAATCCGGTTCGTGATAGCCCAGCGCCAGCCGCTCGGAGGCCGACAGCCGCAGCAGCGGTGCCGGCGGCGCCCCCAGCGCATCGAGCTGCGCCGTCACCGGTATCGGACGCCCTTCCAGCCACTGCACCCCAGGTTGATCACGGCCGGCGTGGACAGCGCCACGAAGGCCACCGCCACCAGCAGCCCCGTGGTCCGCGCAGCTTCTTCGCGCGGAGCCGCCCTTTCCAGATTGCAAACACCAGCCCCACCACGACGAGACCGACCGGCATCGGCAGGGAACCATTCCGACGCATCACCCACCAGAAACATGGACGCTCCACTCCCTGATCATCACTGGCCATCAGACCGATCAGACCGGCCGGCACACCTGCTGGCGTGCCCCCTGTCTGCCCAACGGAAAAAGGCCGATGCTACCGCGTGCACGGCAGCAACCGGCCCCTCCAGAATATCCGGGCAAACATACCATCAATAGCGCTACAACAGGGCAAAAATCCCCTGCGACCCCCGTCACGGGGCACATACAGGCGCTGCCTTCGGCGCCAGCCACAGCCCCGCGCCCTGCATCACATCCACGGGCCGGCGGGCGTCCGCGTCCGGCAGCGGCTGCGGAACTCACTCCGCAAAGCGTCCGTCAGGCCCTGCCCCGCAGCCGGTAGTACCAGACCCCGATCAGCTCGTGCAGCATGGCGCGCGCCTTCCAGGGGGCACCATTGTTCGGGAACCACGTTTCCAGCGAGGGCGCATCGAAGCTGCTCATAATCGCTGCACAGCGGCACTGGCTCGATACCGACCGAATGCGCTACTGCCAGTGAACGCTGCATGTGCAGCGCACTGGTTACCAGCAGCACCTCGCGGGCAGGGTCCATCCCCTCCTCACGCATGATGCGGGCCGCACTGCTGATATCCTCCCAGGTGGTCCGGCTGGAGAGACGGTACGAATGGCCGAGGCTGGCACCCCATATCCAGGGCCATCCGGCGCATGCTCGGTCGACAGCGCATATTCCGGCGCCGATCCCACGCCCCCATCAGAACAGCAACGGTACGCCGCCAAACTCGATCCCAGCCTGCAGGCGGTGATATCCATCCTGATCCAGCCGTGCCTGTTTGCCATTGGGCGGCGAATCACCACTGACGAGCACGATCACCGCCTTTGGACGCAGCGGCCCGCTGGCTGGCAGGGGCGATGCGTCACCGTGGCAACATCCCCCGCCGGCATGCACATGCCACCGACATCGATGTTGCCACGCATCACCGGCGCACCCATATCAGCCCGTGCCACTGCGCCCCCCCAACCTGCCAGCAGACTGCCCGGCTGCCGCCAGCCGTTCAGAAATCGACTGCCGCTCGACCGGCGCAGGCGGTACCCCAGGGCATCCAGCTGATGTGCCACCGTACGTCGTCGCTCTCCAGCCACCACGCACCGAGATTGATCACAGCCGGCGTGGACAGCGCATAGAACAGCATCGCCACCAGCGATCCGGCCGCAAAGCGCAGCTTTCTGGCATTGGGCCAGAGCCTTTTCCAGATGACAAAAACCAGCCACACCAGCACGAGACTGGCCGGCATGGGCAGCAGCAGCTCGGACTCGTCTCCCAGCAGGATCGCGAAATACACAGAACTCCATCAGAAGGTGGGTGTCGTTCTCGGACACTATGAAGACAGGGGCCGGCCCCACCACGGTTGCGCAGCAGCAGCTGGTTCTTCCAGAGAAGACCATGACCGGCCTTCTCTCCCAGCGGGCAAAAATACCATCAACGGACGCCCGGCCGGAAGACCCGCCATCGTACCTCGCTGTCATGAAGACTTTACGCTACCCCGCGTCATCACGACAGCTGCCCCCGGCTTCATCCTCCCTGTTTCTCCGTTCCGGCTTCATCCTCCCTGCTTCGCCGCCTTCTGCAACCAGGCCCGCACCCTGCGCGATGTAGACGCGCTGGCCGCGCAGCGTCGTCATCGTATGGTCGATGTCCGGCAGGAAGTCACACTGCACGCCCTCGCGCAGCGCAGTATGGTCGTCCGCCGCCAGCGGCGCGGCCTTCATCGTGTCCTCGAACTGGCTGGCATGGTTGTAGCGCTGCAGGACTGCCGCCGGTGAATACCAGATAGCTGGGGCAGCCCGCGCGCACCCGGCGGCCAGCCCTCGCCAGTCCGTCACCGTCACCACCGGCAGGCCGTAATCGATCGGCGTTTCGGGCACGGCCCGTGACCTCTGCACGCGCCTCGCGCAGCCGCGTGCAGCCGGCCCAGCACCGCCTTGCAGCACCGGCCAGGCTCGGCGTGCGCAGCCGCAGCCCCCACGCAGCAGCTGCGTGCGCCGGGCTGGCAAAGCTGTAGCCGTCCACCATCACCAGCCCCGCCACGCGGTCATCGTCCGGCGCATACTGGTAGCCGTATTCGGCGAACAGATACCGGCCAGCACCACGCGCTGCACCCCGGTCTGCGCTGCAGCAGATCGATGGCCGAGCGGATATCGCGGCTCACCTGCGCCAGCATGCCATCGGTGGCCCGGGTGCGCCCGCTGTCGCCCAGCCCGGTCAGGTCCAGCCGCAGCGACGGCAGCCCGTCTTCGGCCACCGCCCGCGCCAGCTTCACATGCACGCGGTGCGGCTCGATGCGGTGAACGACGCCGGAGTTCAGGAAGATCACGCCACACGATGCTCCAGCAGCCGGCTCCGTCAGCGTCCCGATCAGGTGATCATCCGCCCCGAACTGCACCAGCCGTTCGCGGTACCCCGGTGACACCGTGGCTGCTGGTGATGTGGCACCAGCCCGGGATTCCGGACGCGCCTGCCCTTGCGGTTTCTCCGTTGCTCCGTTCATCTCAGCCATGGAACTCCCCCTCCGACAGCCACGCAGCAGGCGTTTCAGTGCCGCATCCGGCACCAGCGGTGTGTTCAGCGCCCTTCCGAGGTCCAGTCGAAACCCACATCCACTGGCACCAGCGTCAGCCGGCCGGCCGGCGGTCTTCCGCCACGGCAGCGCGCCGTTGGCCTGCAGACCGCCACGCGCTGCACGGCAGCGTGGACCAGTCCCGGCGGTCCAGCCTGCGGATGCCGTACCAGCCGCGGTGACAGCGCAGCCCATCGCTCCGGACAGGTCGGCCTCAGCCTCGCTGGCGCTTCAGCTGCGCATCCGGCACCGTCGGCAGGCTGAAGCGCCAGACGCAGCGCGGCCTGATGGTCCTGCCACAGCGCAGTCCAGATAGGCCTGTCCCTGCACCACCGGATCCCAGCCGATCAGCCGGTCGGGTGCGCGGTCAGCATGCGTCCGGGCGCGTGTCGCGGCTACGAGGCGAGCGGCCAGCACCGCTCACCGGCCTGTCCGGTTCGGGCCGCCCGTCGCCCGGCTCCGGCACGGTTGCTTCGGTCAGCGCCCCGCATCCGGTGCGCCATCATGTCCACCAAAACCGCAGCGCAGCCCGCCAGCCCACCGCAAAGCCGCCGGATGCCCAGCCAGCCAATCGCGTCGGTACCGGCCTTCTGGGCGCAGACACTGTGGGCAGCCAGCGCATCCAGCTGCCAGCCTTCATCTCGCCGTCCAGGTCATCGCCGGACGAATCGCCGCACCTATGAAAATCGAAGCGCAGCACATGCACGCCCGCGCGCCAGCCGGTCGGCCGTGCGCACGCAGCAGCGGTGCGCCCGCACCGCCTCCCGTCCGAGCGATTCAGAATCAGCACCCCGCGGCCACGATCGGCCCCGAGGGCGGGTGATACAGCGCAGCAGCCGCCGGCCGCCGCCAGCCGGAATGTCGATGGGCACCATGACGGTCAACCCTCAGAGAACACAGAAAACCACGGTACGCCGCCCGCATTGCTGCGGCCACGGCGCCCCCACACACAGTCTGCCGCCCGCGCAGCCTCGCACAGGCCACGCAACCCACGCCCCGGCGCATGCACAGGCCGGACAGCAACACACACACAGCCACCAGCTGGCGCGGCAGAAACAAAAAGCGCGAACCATGCAGGGCACGCGGCCTCCCTGATTCAGCGCTCTCTCCAGATGCCCACCGCGACGGCCGTCGCGGTGGTCTGTCACATCACCATGCGGCGATCACAGACGCCAGACGGCCTTGCCGGCCTTTTTGACTTCGGCCGGATCCCAGGCGCCTTGACATCGACGAACACGCCCTTGTCGACCAGCTTTGTCGAGCAGCGCGGGCAGGCCCTGCTGCTGATAGGCCTGCGCGACACGGCAGCCACGATGGCGTTGACCTTTGGGCAGCTTGTCCCAGCTCGACCAGATCGACACTCGTACTCTTCGTGAGCCTCTCTCGACGGCAATCGATCGTGGATCAGCACGTTGATGCCAGAGGGCTTCCAGCTCGCGCACCACGTCGATGACCTTGGAGTTGCGCAGATCGGGCACATCCTCCCTGAAGGTCAGACCCAGCACAATCACGGTCTGGCCAGCGGTCTGCAGACCCTGACGGGCCAGCATCTTGACGGTCTGCTCGGCAATGAACTGCATGTTGTCTGATGCGACGCCAGCCAGGATCACCCTCGGGGTGATAGCCCAGCATCTGGGCCTTGTGCGTCAGGTAGTACGGGTCCACGCCGATGCAGTGGCCACCCACCAGAACCCGGCGGAACGGCAGTGAAGTTCCACTTCGAGCCGGCGGCCCTGAGCACTTCCAGCGTATCGATGCCGATGCGGTCGAAACACGATGGCCAGCCTGTTCATCAGGCGATGTTCAGGTCGCTGCCGTTCTCGATCACCCTTTGGCGGCCTCGGCCACCCGATGCTGCTGGCACGGTGCACGCCGGCGGTGATGACGCGCTCGTACAGCTTCGCCACCTTCTCGAGCGTCTCGTCGGTGTCGCCGGAGACGACCTTGACGATGGTGGGCAGACGGTGCTGCTTGTCACCCGGGTTGATCCTGCTGGGCGAGTAGCCGACGCGGAAGTCGGTCTTCCACTTTCATGCCGGAGTTCTCCAGTACGGGGATGCAGACATCCTCGGTGGCACCGTACACGGTGATTCGTAGATGACCGTGGCGCCCTTCTCATGTTGGCGTTGACGATCTTGCTGGCCCGAGACCAGCGGGGTGAAGTCCGGCAGGCGGGCCGAATCGATCGGGGTGGGGATGGCCACCACCACCATGTCGGCCTTGCTGATCTCTTTTTCGGTCATCCGTGATCTTCAGCCAGGGCCGCGTCGAAATCACCGCTCCACCTCGCCGGTCACGTCGTTGGTGCTGTTGCAGACGGGCAACCTTTTGCTTTGAGACGTCGAAGCCGACCGTATCGAGTACTTACCAAAACTCGATGGCCAGAGGCAGCCAACATATCCCAAACCGACTACTGCAACCGTTGTCATATTCTTTCCACACTGTGAGTCAACGCGCACCCTTCTTCCGAAGGACAACCTGAATGGTCTCAAACCAAGACCGCGAAACCTAGAACAAGAGTGGTTCTTGACGTAAAAAGATCGTATTCGAGCTTCTCCATGGCCTCTTCCACGGAAGCGCCATAATCCATACGCACCTGCGGGCCCAGCCGGTGATCCAGGCTTCACGTAGTGCCGCATATCGTAATATGGGTACCTGCTGATTCAGTTTTTCGACAAAAATATGGCCCTTCCGGGCGTGGGCAACGAAGCTCATCTCGCCGCGCAGCACGCTGATCAGCTGCGGCAGCTCGTCGATCCGTCAGACGGATGAACTGTCCCACCCGGGATGCGGGCGTCCCCCACGGTGGCTCCAGCGCGGTCCGTCCTTCTCGGCATCCTGCACCATCGAGCGGAACTTGAGAATGTCGAATGACTCACCCGGCGCACAGACGCGCTCCTGACCGGAAGAAGATGGGCCGCCCGTCTCCAGCAGGATCACCACCGCCGTGATGAGCATCACGGGCGAGGCCAGCAGCAGCACGACGCCACCGACACGTCGAACAGCCGCTTGACGATGGCACGGGTCGTGCCCTGCGAGAAACCCGTCGCCAGACCAGCCAGCCGGTGCGCAGGTCTTCAGGGCGGATGAGGCCCAGCTCCCGCTCGTAGAATCAGCAGGTCCATCACCTGGATGCCGGGCCAGCTTGCATCGAGCAGCTCGCCCAGCGGGATGCTCGCACGCCGCTCGTGCGTCGCGCCACCACGATGTGGAAACCTTGTGCCGGCGCGCCACATCGATCAGCTTTTCGTCCGGCGCGGCGTCAGTCACGCCCGGCCACTGGCCGCACCTGCGCCACCAGATGCGCGCGGGCGCTTGGCCAGATGGCCTAGCACTCGGTCGGCCTCCTCGCCCTCGCCCATCACCATCACCCGGCGGCCACGGCGATGCAGGAAAGCCCTGATAGGCCACATAGCGCACCACCAGAATGCCCATCAGGCCGAACACCGAGGCAATGGCAAACGCGCCACGCCCCACTCGGAGTCGGGAACACATAGAACACCACCGACAGCGCCAGCAGCGTGACCAGATATCGACGCAAAGACTTTTCTACCACCTGCCGGAAGTGCTTCGTCTCTGCCGGCTGTACAGCCCGAAGGCCGTCAGTGGTCAGCATCATCAGCGTGGCGAACAGCACCCCCTGCAGGGTGGAGAACACCAGGCCGTCCTCGTTGAGCAGGCGGATCTGGTAGCCCAGCACCATCGAGCCCACCAGCACCAGGGCATCGACGACGGGCAGCACGGCAAAGCGGACTCGGAGGTAATGGATGAATGCGCGCATGGACCAGATGACCGGTTGGGGCGTTCCGCCGCATCGGGCAGACCGGTCGGAGGGACAGTCGAAAGTCGGGCAGGAAACAGACGGCAGGCGGCTGGAACATCGCATTCATCCCGGCGGTCGCCACGCGCAGACCGCTGGCCTGACGAAGCCGGCAGGAACACCGGCGCCCCCGAACCGGCGCAACGGGGGGCCGGCAGGCATCTGCCGGATTCAGGCATGATCATCTGCCATGCTGCGGCAGACCCTGCATCAGCCCGACCGGGTGCCGCCAGGAGATGAGTACCGGCACCACCATGTAGGCCACAGCCACACCGCACAGGGCCAGCGTCAGCAGATAGCCGGACACCTCCAGCTTGCACAGGCCGATGCCCGCCAGACCCAGCACTGCCTGGATGCCGACCAGCGCCACCGGCGAGTAATGGGCCGTACGCACCGACTGCAGCAGGCGACGCAGCGCGCAGGCGAGCCATCGGCGCCAGCGAGCGCCGCCACGCGGCCGCCCCGGGCCAAGCCACCGCGCACGAACCGAACACCGGCACGGCCACCAGCCACAGCAGGGCCGTGGTACTCACCGCGCACCTCGGCGGTGATGGAACCCAGCCGCAGGCTGCCCCACGACACCATGAAGCCCAGGGCCAGCAGACCGCCCGCTCCCACCGCAATGCCGGGATGCGCGCGCCACGGCATGCTGGACAGGTAGATGAGGCAGCCCACCAGCGCACCGATGACCGGCAGCGCCACGATGGCAAATTCCTCATACAGCGAGTAGCGCGAGCCGCCATCGGCATTGGCCGCACCGAAGAACATCAGCAGCAGCAGCTGGACCACCACCATGGCGGCCGGCAGCGCCGTGGCGTCTCGGCAGGCGGTCGACGCGGAGGCGGCGATGGGCAGCAGCACGCTGACGGCGGCGAGCATCGAAGCCCACCGACCAGGGCGGACCCGGCGCCAGTCGAGCCAGGCAAACAGGAAGACCGCCGCCACAGCCGTACTGACGATTTCGAACACGCGGCGCACGGTGGCGCCGAACGGCTTCGCCACCAGGGGTTCCAGCCACAGGCCCGCCAGCACCAGCGAGGCCGCCCCGAAGATGAGGCCCCGGTCGGAGGCCGGCCAGGGATCGGGGTAGAACGCAGCCACGGCTACCCACTACGCGCCATGACAGCCACTATGGCAGAACGCGACGCATTGCTGCGCAGGAGGTCGCGCAGCAGCGCACGGCGCCAGCTGCGGCAACGAAGGCAATCAGCAATGAGGCGAAGGCAGAGGTTGGCACAGGTGCAATGACTGGAAACATGGGCTGTGCATCAGCTTACTCTACCCATGACAGAAGGCGTGAGAAGTATGCCCGCCCCACTGTTGATCCTCGCAACAATTTGAAACCCGTACAGAGAATTAGAATGCTGTAGGACATGCCACACGGACTTCCGTCCTCGTTTATCCTAAAGGCCCGCAGCGTAGTCCACGCTACGGTGCACCCTCCGCCAGCCAACTGGCCCCGCCGGCCTGGCAGCGAGCACAGCGACCAGCCAGCCACACCTCGACCGGCAGTCATGCCGACGGCCGGCGGGCCCGGTACTTCCTGTATGCCTCCTCCGGCTGCCCGTGGTAGCTCATCCCGAACACCCAGATCACCACCTCTTTCACATCCCATGGACGTTTCTTCCCGATACGAAGCGCACGGGTTTTCGTGACGGTGCGGCCGGTCACCGGCCCCACCTGGCAGAATCCCTGGCACTGGCCGGCCAGGACGTGATTGCCATCGACGATTCTCGACCGGGCAAGCAGCCAACATCGACGCCATCAGCGCCAGCACTCGGGCCGCCGGCCAGAACGGCCTGCACTTCGAGGAAGGCAACCGTCTCAGACCGCGACTTCTGCACCCGCATCGTCGAGGGTGTCGACTACGTGTTGCACCAGGCCGCGCTGGGCTCGGTACCCCGCTCGATGTGGTCACGCCGCTGGCCCTCGTCTAAGGCCAACGTCACCGGCTTCACGGAAAATTTCTCGACGCCGCCCGCCTGGCCGGCGGAAGTCGTTCGCACGCCTCGTCCAGCTCGGTGTATGGCGACCATCCCCGCCTGCCCGAGGTGGAAGACACCGTCGGCAACGTGCCTCGCCCTCACGCCGCCACCACAGCGCCGCCGACGAACTCTTTGCCGGCGTCTATGCTCCGCAGCTACGGCATGCGCACCGCCGGCATGCGCTACTTCAACGTGTTCGGTGCCCGGCAGGATCCGAACGGCGCCTATGCCGCCGTCATTCCGCGCTGGACAGCCGCCCTGTTGCGCGAAGAAGCGGTGAAGATCAACGGAGATGGGCAGACAAGCCGCGACTTCTGCTTCATCGACAATGGTGCAGGCCAACATCCGGGCTCGCCCTGACCCTGGCCGAAGCCCCGGCCGGCACCACCGATGTCTTCAACGTGGCTCGCCTTGTTCCGCACCACGCTGCTCGAACTGGCTGACCTGCTCAAGCGCCTGCTGCACGAAGAAAAAGCCTGAACTGAACATGCCCGATCCGGGTCTTCCAGGACTTCCGTCCCGGGCGATGTGCGCCACTCGCTGGCCGACATCAGTCGCACAGCCGCGAGCTGCGCGGGCTACGTGCCCAGCCACACGCTGGAACAGGGCTGCGCGCGAGGCCCCGCCTCCTGCACATCGCCACTCCGGGCCTGAGAGTCTCTATCATTTCGCCGGCATGCCGCCAGCGGCAGGCCGGCCGGCTGCATCGTCACCCGCAGTGACTGCCAGGACCGACACTTTCCGCCCTCTGGCTGGAATGCCTCGACGAAGGTTACAATTTATAACCACTGCAACAAAACAGCTGCGCAAAACAAGCGCGCAGGCGCCGTGCGCCCAGTCGAGACGAGCTGACGCGGGCTAGCAGGCCGGATCGCAGCGGCCGCGGCCGCTCAGTCTCGCCATACGCCGGCCACCGGTCGTCTGCCGGACGGATGGCTCCTCTGCCGGAAATCTGCCCGGGTCTGATAGAGCATCGGCATGCGCACCATCCCCGCCCATACGCTCCCGGTCTTTGCCATTCGGGGGTCAGCCTATGCCGTCTCGCTGACCCCGTTCATCGCCACCTCTCATGCGCCGCTTCAGCCTCCAGCAGTCGCGCCAGCCCGGACGGCAGAACTGTGGTGGCTCACGGCGCTGGTGGGCGTCACCTGTGCAAGCTTTCGCAGAGAGCCCGCGCTGATCACCGATCCGCTGCGCCAGGGCATGGTGTGGCCGCCGCGCAGCTGCGCCCTCTGCTGACCGCCGCGCATTCGGCTGGCTGGTCCCAGGCCGGCCGGCAGCTGGCGTCCCTCGCCTCGCGCACCGCTGGAGAAGAAGAACCAGCAGCTCACTGAAGTAACTCGCGCGCATCTCGCCAGGCCATCGGAAGCCATCGCTGCCGGCAGGCCCACTTCACCGGCTGCTGCATGGACACGGCGTCCGAAGGCATTCTGGATCGTCGACCGCACCGGCCGTGCATCAGCTTTCAGGCGCACCCGCACCTGGCCGACATGCTGGGCACCACCGAACAGGTGAAGGGGCCGCGCCCTGCTGGAGATGGTGCCGCGAGGCCGAGCGCCCGACATCATCACCCTGCTGCAGCGCCAGCAGCGGGCGAGGCCGTGCGCACCCTGTGCCACCTGCTGCGTCCCGGATGCGGCACACTGCGTGGCCGTGCAGATCTCCAGCACCATGACCCAGGGCAGCGCCACGGCAGCAGCCTGTCGGTGATCACCGACCTGGAGCGACCAGAGAAGCTGCAGTCATGAGCTGCGCAAAGGTGGCCGCCGAACCGCAGCAGCAGGTCCAGGCCGCACGCTGGCCTCACCGCGAGACGGCCAACCAGCTGGGCCACCATGCGAAGCCACCCGCGCCCAGTCCCCGCGCCTACGGCACCCTGCAGGACCCGAGCGACATGCTGCAGTCCTGCTCACTCTCAACGAGGCTGCGCGGGTGAGCGCGGCGAATTCGCCACCTGGCCTTTTCTGCACGCCGATCCCGCTCCATCTATCATCGAATCGGGCCAGGCGTTTTCGCTCGCGCCTGGGCCCTTGGGGCCTGCAGAACGAAACCGCCGAGACCTCGCACCGAACGACTGCTGCCTGCGCCAGAACCAGGCCCATCCCCATACAACGAGAAACCAGATCGGCCTCAGCTGCCGTTATCACCCGAGTATCGGGCCCCAACCGCGCAGCTGCTGCACGCCGACAAGTCTCGCCACCGGCTCGGGGCCACCGGTCTGACTCCGCCTGCGCAGCGACCAGCCCTTCCTGGGCGACAACGCCGAGCGCACCGCCGCCAGCCAGAAGATCCAGCGTCTCTTTGCCAGCAACGTGGCGCAGTTCATAGCCAACCTCACGCTGCGCCAGACGCTGGAACAGGCCTCGCTGCGCGATCCGCTCACCAACCTGTTCAACCGCCGCTACTTCAACGAGCAGCTGGCCATCGAATTCGAGCGCGCCAGCCGTGCCCGCTCGCCGCTGGCCCTGCAGATGGTGGACATCGACCACTTCAAGCGCCTGAACGACCGCTACGGCCACGAGGCCGGCGACCGCGTGCTGCGACAGGTGTCGGAAGTGCTCACCCAGAGCGCCCGGGCGGGCGACATCGTCTGCCGCTGGGGTGGCGAGGAGTTTCTGATCCTCATGCCGGGCCTGAACGGCACCTCCGCCAAGCGCCGCGCCGACGAGATCCGCCGGCGCGTCAACGAGCGCGTGGAAGTGGTGGGCGGCACCCCGGTCAGCGTATCCATCGGCGTGGCCGCCTACCCGGAACACGCCTCCGACCCGGACGGCCTGATCAACGTCAGCGACCGGGCGCTCTACGCCTCGAAGGGCGCCGGCCGCAATCGCGTCACGGTGGCCGTGGTCGTTCTCTGAGGCCGCCGTTCACACCCGGAGGCCCAAAGGAGCACGCGAGGCGAAGGCCTCTGAGACAGGAGGGGCTGGCCTGGTTCCACGAGGCGACATGAGGGGCAGGCCAGATTCCACCCCCAAGGCACGCAGTGCGAACGCCTCCATGGCATGCACAGGGTCTGCGCCACAACCGCGACGCACCGAAGAACAGAGACACCGATACAGCCTTTTGAATTCATAATTAGAATCACTGACAAAACCAGTTCGAAACAAACTGCGTCTCAGAGCAAACACTAAACCCCCTGAAAACGGCCCCAAAAGCCCGTCGGGACGTTAAAAGCCACCATTATTCTGATTATCGTTGCATGCTTGCGTTTTGCGTCGTTACGTTACGCATGAACGCGAATTGATGTCGAAATTTGGGCAAACTATCGAAGAAGCGAACGTCCGTACTGTCTTTTTGCTGGCAAATGTCGGCAAATCGCACACACGGCACACCGAGAACTCAACCTCTGGACGGAATGGCTTTTGTCGAATATCCTGCCCATCTCCCCGCTGAACCTTTCGGAAATCGCGAACGCACCGCCTATGGCGGTGCTGGCGTTTTGTCCTGCTGCTGGGCTTTTGCACTGCCTGGCTGATCCAGGCCGCACGGCGCAGATCCACGCTGTCACGCCTGATCGAAGCGCGCAACCGCGCAAGCGGGCCGACTATGGAAGAAAGCCGTCTGCTGGCCGAAGACATGGCCCCTGGAGCAGGCCAGCAAACTGGCCCAGCAGGCCCCGGCAGCATCGAGGCTCCTCGGCGCCGGCTGGCGCAACACGTTGCGCGCGCCCGGCAGGAAGCCCGACACACGACGCCCAGCCTGCCGCGCGCACCACGGGAAACACGGTGCGCAACCCATCACGGACGCCGCACAAAACCCTGATACAGGGTGCACAGCCCACTGCGGACATCCTCACGGAACCCGGACACATGGGGACAGCAGTCCTCCGCGGACGCCTCTCACGAAAACCGGGAAACACAGGGCACAGCCACCGCAGATACGCCCAACGAAAACGCAGTGCACGAAACACAACCCGTCACTAGGGCGAAAAGCCGCGACACCTGAGCCCAGCACGTCGTGCACCAGCACGAACCCCAGACGCACAGCCCCAGTCTGACACAGCAGCAGTACCGGCAACCGCCTCACCCTCACGGCCGCTGCTGCAGCACCTCGCCACAGCATCCCCGACAATGCATGCTAGAATTACCGCATGCAGTGCAGCAAGCTTCTGCTGATGCACGTGACCCCCAGACCCGCGTGACAGCCCCACCCGCGCCAGCCCCGCAGATGCCCGACAGCCTGACAGGCACCCACACCACCACCATCACCAGCCCGCCGTCGGTCACCAGCCAGACCTCCATCATGGCGCTGCGGGATGAAGTGCCCGAAGGGTCATCGACGGGGCACACTCACTACGGCCGATCTCGGGCCCGTCGCGCAGCCATCCGCGCCAGCATCCGGCACGCCGAACAGCGCGCCCGCGCCGCCCGCCAGCCCAGGCCGCACAGACGGCCAGCGGCAGAGGGCATGGCACGCCGCCCTCCCACCGGCCGGTCGACACCGCATTCCATGCCGCCCCGACGGGCGTGCCGACGGCGCTCCGACGCGCAGGGTGCCCGCGGTCGGCCAATGCCTTCCTGCAGGATGAGTGAGCTGGACCCTCGCGGCCCGCTGACGCAGCATCCGCCTCGGCCGAGCTCTCCTACGCCGAACTGAACGAGCATGCGGCACACCACCGCCGCCATCAGCAATCTGGGCCCAGACACTCCGGGTTGCCGGCCAGGCCTCGCAGATGCGCCGGGCCCCTGCTCACGCAGGCCGTCCAGGCGGTGCAGGAGCAGGGGCGTGCCACATCCGCCCCACATCCGGTCACCGGTTCGGCACATACCGAATCCACGCACGATGCCGCCTTCAGGCACCACCATGGCCAGCGCAGCAAACAGCGCAGCTCCACCCCACGCGGCCGCCGTAACACCTGCAGATGCTGGCGCGGCCGCTACTCGCCTCCCGGCTGACCGCCATGCCTTCGAGGTGCATGCACTCAAGCAGCGTCTGGCCCTGGAGCTGCGCAACAGCCGCGAAAAGGCCCGCCTGCTGCGCAACTACGAAGCCGATCTCAGCCGGTGGCGCGAAGCCCACCTGCAGGGCGAAACCCGCCGGGTGAGCCTGCAGGCCAGCGTGCAGGCCCTCGAGGCCGTACTGCAGGAAACCCGGCGCTCGGGGCCGAGACGAACGCGAGCTGACCCGCCTGCGCGCCCAGCTGCGACAGCAGCAGGCCATCAACCTGATGAGCGTACGGCCCGCCGTCGACATGTCGCGCCTGCTGGCCACGCCGGAAGCAGTACGCCCCGCCGGCACCAGCATGCCCACCCTTGCCGATGCGCTGCTGACCGGCTGCATCACGCCGCACAGACCTTCTCGTCGTACCGGCATGACGGGCGGCGACGCCCGCGCTGCGCTGAGTCCGCGAGCACAACGCCCCGCAGCCGGGCGTGCGCCCAAACATGCACACCCTCAGCCGTGCTGTGCAGCTCCAACTGTTCTGCCGAGAGGGCGGCATTTTTCTGCACACGCGTCCCCACCCGTACCCAGCCCCTTGTTTGCACGCACACGCTGCCCGGGGCTGGCAGCGGCGCTATTCTGTCTGCTGCACCTCTTCCTGCGAGCGGGCGAACAGCGCCCACCACCACACGCGGCTGTCACGTTCTGTGCGGCGGCGCACCAGCGGTGAGCTGGCAATCTGGCACCGTTCAGGGTTGCGGGCTCATGAAAGCCGGCCAGCAGGCCAGACGGATAGCGCTTTGTTCAGTGACAGCGTCATGTCCATTCCGCTGTAGCCGCCTTTCGGCGCATAGGCTGGCCGCCAGCTGCGCGCATACTGTGGCTCGACCGCTAGTAACATGGTGCCAGGTGCGCGTGGCAAACACCGGCCCGGCCCAGGCGGCAAAATTCCAGCCCGACAGCCCCACCACATCATTCACCCGCCAGTTCAGGCCAGCTGAAACACCCAGCCCCGGTTCTGCAGACGGCCCAGCGGCATGGCGTGGAGCGCAGCGGCGGCTCAGCCGCAGCTCCTGCTTTGCCTGCGCATCCCGCCACAGGGTGCACCCGCAGGCGCGGCCCGATCTCGAACAGCGGCTTCAGCCGTGGCATGCCCGCGCGAATCCTCGTCGTGGTGCGACGCACCGGCGGCGAGGCGGCTGACCTCACATCCAGCCTGTGAGCGGTCAGCCGTCCCACAGATCGGCACGGATTCCGCCCCGGTCCACCCGCAGATGCGGAAGAACGGTAGATAAAACCGGAAAAGGCAGCAGACACTGGCGCTGCCGGTCGATCCCGCAATAATCGGGCAGCGGATGGCCGACAGCCCCAGCCCCAGCTCCCACACGGGCAGACGGTAGCAGCGATGGGGACGTAGCAGCATCCGTGCGGCCCGGCTGAGAAGCGCCCTGAAGGACTGGTGCATCCCGGACCAGGCGGGCGACAGCGAGCACCGGCACCGGCATCAGCACCAGCACCAGCACCAGCACCAGCACCAGCACCGTGAACATCATCGCGCACACCACCAGAAACGGAGCCGGTCACGCGTCCGGGCGCGGCCTGCTCCGCCCGTGCTGTACAGGTGGCGCCGGCGGCGCCAGCAGTATGGTACCACGGCAGTCGCAGAAAATCAGGCAGAAAATGGACGACGAGGAGAGGGACAGGCCCCGCCACCCACCGAACATGTCGTTGACTCACCTGACCCGCGCGGGGACTTTCGGGCCACGACAGCCGAATGAGTTCGTGACACGCGCCATCCGGCACCCACCCGTCCAGAACGCAAAAGAGCCCTATGGTCCCCGCAACGGCCCGGCAAATCCAGCGCCACCGTGGCATTCTCGGCATGGGCCGACCGACGGCCACAAAATGGGTGAGGCCGTACGCTCACAGGCCAGGTGTGCATGAGATTCACACGTCTCCGTACGCCCCTGTGGGCGCGCGGACAAGGCCACAGGCGCCGGGTACCCAATGGCTTCAGGCATACAAAGAAAGTCTGCGAGCGCTGGACCCAGGATCGGATGAGCTGCAGGCGCCCTGTCGGTAATGTCAGGGCTATTGGCGGCAATGACAACGCGCTGGATCGCACGATCATGGAGGCCAAAGTGCCACAGGACTTTTCGTAGAGGCACAGGCATGCGATCCGGGCTGCTTTGCGCCGATGGCAGCTCATCACGATGGAGCCTGTCAGACAGCGTGGTCGCGTCACTTCGCGCCTGCGGCATTCTCTGCCCTGAAGTATTACGGCGCACGGCGCGTTGCCCTGCAGGGGCTTTTCCCTGCCGGGCCTTTTGCGGCCTTGCCCTTGCCCGCAGCTTTCTTCCCTGCTGGCGCCGGGGCAGTGGCCGATACCGATCCCGCAGACGGTATGGCCGCCGGTACCGGCACAGGGCGCCGGCCTGCGGCCGGACGGGAATTGACCAGCGCACTCGTCTCCGGCGCAGCAGCACGGCCAGCAGTTCGACCGCGTATTCATCCTGCGACGTGCGCTGATAGACCACCGCCTCGAACTCGTCACCCACCGCCAGCAGCGACGTGTCGTCGAGCAGCGCCCGGGAGAGGCGCCAGTCGAGCGTCAGCGTCAGGCGGCCCGTGCGGTCCAGCGGCACCAGCGCCGTCAGCGTCGGACGCGCCTCCGCATCTTCCAGCGGCCGCATCCATTCACGGTCCTGCAGGGTGGATGCGCCGTCGCGCGGGTACATCCACCGTCAGACGCGCCAGGGGCAGCGCGTGCCTTTCACGGGAAACCAGACGGCCACGCAGGTACATCGGCCGCGCATAGGCATACTGGCCGGAAAACCCGGGCGCGCCATGCCGGCTGCGCAACCCGGCGCTCACCAGCAGCCCCGCCACCAGGGCCAAACACTGACGCTGCACACTGCTGGCTGCATGCCACTCCTGACCACACACGAACACATCAAGACACCCTGCGATTATAGAAGGCGGCCTTTCACGGAGCACCTCTTCCACGACTGCCGGCCGTATGCCGGCACGCAGAACGCTCTGAAACCCACACGGCTTTGCCGTCCGGATCATCAACGACAATGCCCACGAACCGGACGCCGCCGGAGTCCTTGCCCGCATGCCGATCCATGGCGCCTAGCGGGCTAGAACGGCGCCTGCAGGCAGGCGTGCCTCACAGAGCGGCTGCAGCGCGCAGGCCGCCACGGACTGCTGGCTGCGGCAGCACCGACCTGCTCGGCGTGTCCCGCAACGTCACAACCAGGAACCCTCGCGGCCGTCAAGGAACCCAAACCGCCGACTTCGACAGCACCATCAGCAACAACGACATCGTCATTCTCGACTTGGGCCCCGTGGTGCGGCCCCTGCAAGAGTTTCGCGCCTGTCTTCGAGAACGTCTCGGAGGAGCACCCCGACATCGTCTTCGCCAAAGTCAATACCGACGAGGAGAACAGCCTGGCCGGTCACTTCGGCATCCGCTCCATCCCACGCTGATGGTGTTTTCGCGAGCGCGTCATCGTCTTCCAGCAGGCTGGCGCCCTGCCCAAGAGCGCGCTGGACGACCTGATTCGCCAGATCCGCGAACTCGACATGGAAGAAATCAGCGCGGCGCCCAGCCCTACCCGGGCCGACGAGGTCCAGGGCTGAGCCACCCTGCGCTCCGATGAAGCACAGCCTCCAGTCCGCTCGCCCGTCACGCCCCCTGGCTGATGGTGCTGCTCACGTTCATCTGGGGTACACCATCTGGCCGCTGTTTTCACTGGCGGTGCGCAGGTGTCGGTCTGGACCTTCCGCGCGCTGACCATGCCGGTGGCCGGCATCACACTGCCGTCATCGCCCGTGCACAGGACATTCGCTGTACATCCCGCGCCAGCACTGGCCCATGCTGCTGTGCTCGGCGTGGGGCTTTCTGGCACTGCATGGAACGTGGCTCACCACGCTGGCCACCACCCTCATTCCGTCCGGGCAGGCCGCCCTGCTGGGCTTCACCACGTGCTACTGTGGGCCGCGCTGCTGTCGTGGCTGCTGTTCTGGCGAAAAGATTCCGCTGCGCCAGACACTGGCGCTGCTGCAGGCATGTCGCTGGCATCGTGGTGCTGATGGTGCCCGCCTTTGCGCGCCCTACGCCGACGCCCCGCTGGCATGTTCTACGGGCTGATTTCCGGGCGGCTGGGTGCTGTCCACCGTGCCCGGCTGAGCAACCGCCCATTCCCGTACCCGTATCGGCGGTCACCGGCTGGCAGCGCTTTTTCTGGCCTCGCCGTCCATCGTGGCCGGCGCCCTGCTGCTGGGCGATCACGCCTGGTTCATGCCCTCCGCCGCCTCGTGGCTGACCTGGCGCGTACATCATGCTGATCCCCATAGCTGTTCGGCAACCTGCTGCGAGTTCCTGCTGATCGGCTGGCTGCCTCCGAAACTCGGTGTCGCTCTCGCCCATCATGATTCCGATGGTGGCCATGCTCTCGGGCGCCATCGCCCTGGACGAACCGCTGGGCTGGCAGCAGTGGCTGGCCATGGCGCTGTCGGCCTCCGGGCTGGGACTGATGCTGTTTCGTGGTCGCGGCACGCAGCGGACGGCGCCGGCAAAATAGCTGCCGCGGGGGGCTTCACGCGCCGGACGCCTAACCCTCCGGGCATTCGGGCGGTTGTGCGTTCGCGTTCGGGACGTTCCTGCGTTCGGGCGTTGCTGCGTTCGCGCTGCTGCGTTTCGGGCGTTGCTGCGTTCGCGTTCAGGCGTTCAGGCGTTCAGGCGTTCAGGCGTTCAGGCGTTCAGGCGTTCAGGCCGATCATCACCCCACCGATGACCACCAGCACCAGACCCGCCAGCACATGGCGCATTTCTTTCGGCGTCTTTTTCTCGCCCAGAATGTAGATGCTGCCCAGCGTGGCCAGCACCACGTTCATCTGCGACAGCGTGAAGCCCGTGGCAATGCCATTGCGGTAGGTAGACACCAGATAGCTCAGCGCTGCAGCCCGCAAAAATGAACCCACCCAGCGAGGTTCTGCACCGTCTTGCGACTGAAAGGGACGGCTGTCACGCACCAGCAGCGACATCACCAGCGCCGACACCACCATCCCCACCGCCTGCGGCAGGAAAAAGCGCATCCTGCCCGATTCACGTTGGCCACCCGCGAAAATACGAATAGCCACATGCCCACCGTGGAGCCAGCGGCGTGATCACGCCCGCTTTCATGTCCACGACCAGCGCGGCCCCTCCTGCCGGGTGAGTGAGATAGATGCCCAGCACGATCAGTGCAATGGCGGCAAAACCCACCAGCTTTTTCCTGTGCCGAAGGCCACTGCCAAAGGCCAGCACGCCCACCAGCGAGGTCGACACCAGCTGCATGCCGGTAGAAATGGGCATGGCGTTGGACACGCCGATCTGCCCGAACGAGGCGGTACTCGGTTCATCTGCCGAAGGCCCAGCGGGCCCCCGACACGAAGGCATAACCGAACACCGCGGCCGACCAGCTGCGGCGGCATGATGCCACCACGATCGACACCAGCAGCGTACGCCACCGTGGTACCAACGATCTGCTGGCTGGGCGTACCGCCGGTACGCGATCACGCAGCGGCAGGATGCCCCAGAACAGGGCGGGAAGCAGTGCGATCAGGATATTCACGGCCGGGGGATCCTCATTCTTCTTTTCCGTTTTACCCCGAACACCTGAATCACCCCGGCAAAACCCCATGCCACCGTACGGCAATGGCAAGGTGGGGCTGATACAGCCGCCCCGCTGTCGATAATGCCAGGACACGAGCCGATACCACCATCCTGGTGCCAGAGTCATGGCAAGGCATCGACCTGCTGTCGTGGTCCCGCTGCCGGACCAGCGACAGCGAACCACAAACGGGCTTCCGTCAGGCCGACTGGAACACCAGTCCCGCATGCTCGCGCATGGCGTGGAAGCGGATTTTTGAGCCCGCGCTCCTCGGCCACGTTCAGGTCGCTGCGATAGGGTGACCATGAACGTCGGTGCCTCCACCGAGATCCCACGCAATGCGGGCGGCGTTGGCATCGATGAACTTCTTCAGCTCGTTTGGATCGTCCGACGTGACCCAGCGGGCCATCTGGTAGCGTGCCGGCAGAAAGCGCGTTTCCACGCCATACTCGGTCCTGAGCCGGTGGGCCACCACCTCGAACTGCAGCTGGCCAATGGCGCAGCAAAGCGAACCGCCCAGCTGCGGACGGAATACCTGAATGGCCCTCCTCACCCAGCTGCGTGAGCCCTGTACGCAGCCGCTTGCTCTTCATGGGGTCGGCCAGCTCCACGATCTGGAACAGCTCCGGCGCGAGAACGGCAGCCCGGTGAACTGCAGGTTTCGCCTTCGGTCAGCGGCATCGCCCAGCTGCAGCAGCGCCGTGGTTGGGCAGGCCGATGAGGTCGCCCGGCCAGGCATCTTCCACCAACTCGCGCCGCTGCGACAGGGACGACATGACGTTCTGCGTGCGATTCCTTGCCACTGCGCACCACCTCCAGCTTCATGCCGCGCTCGAAACGCCCGGAAGAAATGCGCAGAAAGGCAATGCGGTCGCGATGCGCCGGGTCCATGTTGGCCTGGATCTTGAACACCACACCGGAAAACTTCGGCTCGGTGGGCTCCACCACCCGCTGCAGCGCAGGCCGCGCACCGGGTGGCGGCGCCAGATCGACCAGCGCATCCAGCACCTCGCGCACACCGAAATTGTTGATGGCCGAACCAAAGAATACCGGCGTCTGCTTGCCCGCCAGAAATGCCTCGCGGTCGAATGGCTCGGACGCGCCGCTCACCAGCTCGATCTCGCCCTGCGCCTGCTCGTAATACATGCCGAAGCGTTTGCGTGCCTCGGCATTGTCGAGGCCGGCCAGGATTTCGTCGTCTTCTACGCCAGCACGGTCCCGCCCGGCCCGGAAGACGCGCATCTGCTCCTTGCGCAGATCGATCACCCTGCCGAAATTCTTGCCCATCCCCACCGGCCAGGTGAAGGCCACGGTGGGCATGCCCAGCGTGCTCTCGATTTTCGTCCAGGGTTTCGAGCGGCTCGCGCACCTCGCGGTCCATCTTGTTGATGAACGTGATGATGGGCGTATTGCGCGCCCGGCACACCTCCAGCAGGCGCAGCGTCTGCGGCTCGACACCGTTGGCAGCGTCGATCACCATCAGCGCGGCATCCACCGCCGTCAGCACCCGGTAGGTGTCTTCGGAGAAGTCCTTGTGGCCCGGCGTGTCCAGCAGGTTGATGACGCGGTCGCGGTACTCCATCTGCATCACCGAGGCTGGCCACCGAGATGCCACGCTGCTTCTCGATCTCCATCCAGTCGGACGTGGCATGACGCGACGCCTTGCGCGCCTTCACGCTGCCCGCGATCTGATGCGCCCCCTGCGTGCCGCTCGGGCTTCTCAGGTGAGTGGCTGTCTGCCCGCGTCGGGGTGGGAGATGATGGCAAGCGTGCGCGGCGGCGCACCTCGTCTTGTTGTGTGGTCATGGTGGCGGGATTCTACCGGGGTGGGGGTGGGTGACTACTGGCCCGGGGCAGATGATGGGCTCCCAAGCCATCCGGCGTTATAGTGACGGGCAGGAGAAACCATGATCACAGCAACCATCACACAGAACGGTCGGATCACCTTCCCGACGACCTTCTCCAGGCGATGGGCGTGCGCGCTGGTGACCGGCCCATCTTTGTCGAGGACAAGAACGGCCAGTTCCTGCTCAGTGCATCCCGCAGGGATGTCACCGCACTGAAAGGCATGTTCGGCAAACCCGCCAGGGTTGTCTCCATCGAGGAGATGAACGAGGCCATCCGGACATGCGGCGCCGCAGCACGCTAATCGGCAACGTGCACCATTGCAGCAGCCACCGGCCCCGTCGCCTGCCCGTCCTGCCGGATCACCGGCGTCTGGTTGCGCCAGCCGGCCACGAAAGGTTCGGCTGGCGAGGACGGGAGCGCTCACGCGAACGGGCCTCGAAGGGGTCGCTCATCGACACATGCGTGCTGCCCTCGTTCACCTTCAGCAGCACCGCGTCAGGAAGTTCGGGCGGTGGGTATCGAGCAGCGCTGACACATCGTAGGAACCGGCAGGCAGACCCCCCGCATAGAAACGCCCCAGCGCATCCACCGTGGCCACCACACGCACGTTGTTGAACGGCCCGGTGATGGCCACCTTGCGCCCCGCCAGACTGGTCACCCCCAGACTGTCCTCACCGATGAAGGCACCGGCCAGCGTGACCGATGAAGCCGGCGCGTCGCCTGCCTCATTCCGCGCAGACACACCGCTGCCGATGACATCAAATGACATCAGCCTGCGGGCCAGCAACATCAGCCCCCGGACTGGAAGCTCCGTCAGCCCCTCCGCCCGTGGACACCCGCCGGATGCCCCCGCCCGCGAGGCCGACACATCCATTCCCGCTCCACGGCCGGCGGCACGACACTGGGCGGCATTCCCACATCTGCCGAACAGGACCATACTGGCTGACGAAGCTGCACCAGCCGACGGGGCTGCACCCAGCTGGCGGGACTGCGCCGGCCGAAAGAGCGATACCAGCCGGCGAGATCAGCATCCGCTGACGGCACGGCATCGGCCCACGCCACTACGGCGCCTTCCGCGGCACGCAGCGAATCGATCTTGACCGGCAGGACTCACCTCCCGGCCGGGCAGAGATGAGAAAACTCTCCACGTCCACCAGATGGCCAGGGTCGTTGAGGTGTAGAAACGCAGCTCACCATCACGCACCAGCAGCCCGCCATGAACTCCGCCCCCTTCTGTGCCGTGATGCGCTCCGGTCCAGATCCGACCGGCAGCCCGCCATCTCAGATCGATGCGCACCACCTCGGCAAACTCGGCCCCTTTGACCGGCTGGCGCAGGGGACCGGATGCATGCCCGGCAGGCATCGAGTCATGCCCGGGGCCGGGGAACGACGCGGGGCCGGACGGCGGAATACGCCCGAAAGCGCGCTTCCATCAGCATGAGTGTCTGACGCAGAAAGGTATCCTCGCCGGCGTGAGCACCCTGCCGCAGAGAGGCACCATCACCGGCCCGACATTTCGCCTCGAGGCGACATCGTCACCGGCATGAACATCCTGTTCATCATCCCCCACCATCACGGACAGGAAGGCGCCACCGCTCGCCCGACACCATCGTGCAGGATATCCTGCGCCACGCCCTCGGCTTCGCCATCACCACACGCGGCCAGCAGGGCAGCCGCCAGCAGCAGGCTGGCACGGCGAAGGGAACGGGAGATCGAACGGACCATGGACGGGCGGACGGGGCTAAGCGTCGGCAGGGTGGACAGCCCTGACGCACGGCTCGCGTCGAGGAAGCCACCTCTGGCAAGAGAAGGCCCCGCCCACCACTGGCGGGCAGATGAACAGGAAGTGACGGAGCTGGGTGGCGGCTGGTACAGCAACCGGAAAGCTGGAACAGGGCGTCGGGTGTGAACCCGTGCATCGGGCTGGGGTTGATTTTCCACCACAGGCGGGAAGGCGGCAAATCACCTACCCCCGGATGATTTTCAGCTCCCGGAGCGCCTGGCGCAGTTCAGCTTCGAGCAGCTGGAAGGATTTCGGCTGGCTTGTGCATGGCCTGAATTTCCAGCCCGGATACATACCGTACCGCTTCGGGTCTGTCACCAAACAGCATTCCTGCACCCCAGACCTGACGGAGCGCAGCCGGTACGGCGGCGGCGCTCCTGCCGCACTGGGTCCACCACCGTCGCCATATCGGCAAACATGACAGCCCCTTCGCGCACCTGGAGTTCGCCCTGTTCGGCGCGTTCCAGCAGGGCAGACAGCACCACCGGCGAGTGGCTGTTCAGGAAGAACTGGCTGAGCGGCATGACCCCTGCCCTCCTCATGGCCGCGTGCGGATCGGTCACCATGCTGTTCAGTGTGCCGAACGAGCAGCTTCACCCGCCCGGGATGTACACCGTTTTCGGCTCTTCGAAGCAGATCAGCCCCTGTGCGCAGTCGTGCAGCAGGGGTCAGCAAAGGCCAGAACCCGCAGTAACTCTGGTCGGATCAGCACACGCGGGAAACTGAAGGGGCAGCCCTGTCGCGCATGGTCAGCTCGACACTGTATTCACGGCTGGCGTCGTGCAGATCGGCATCCAGCTTGGCGAATACGGGAATCAGATTGTTGAGATCCACCGCAATGTCGTCCAGCACGCCCACGCGGCTGCGCCTCGGAGCAGTCTCGGCTGCAGGCGAGCGAGCACCGCCGCAAGATTCGAACCATCCGGCTCCAGCTCGTCGGAGCGGCCACCGGCAGCACGGCTTCGGCGCAGCAGTGGTAACCAGCTGCGGCAGCCGCCAGTGGCGCATTTCTCGCGCAGGGCGAACAGGTGCGGAAACTCGGCATTGGCGATGCTGTAAAAGCACCGTGGCCTCGGCCGCGCTGGCCGGACGGTTGCGGCCCTGCTTGCCGTCCTGGTGCATTGAAAACGGCCCCCTCCCGATCGGAGCCCGCCTCCGTGGTCAGCCATGGTTTCTGCCGCGCATACTTGAGGTATGTAGACCTGAAGGCGGCAGAAGGCTGCTGCGCCAGCGCCCACTGATCATCCTTGCGCATGATGGGAAAGGCAGCCTCCCGCACCACCAGAATGCGCTCGATACTCAGGCCGAACCTCGCGCCGCTCCAGCACAACCTCGTAGCGGATGCGGTGTGCGTCAGCTCGACCTCGCTGCCCACGGATCACGCACAACCGGATCGACCAGCACCTCCGCCGCGATGGTGATCTCGCCGGCAGCGCCTCGTGGTCGTCTGCCGGAACAGCTCCAGCGGCTCGCCCCGCATCTGCTTGACCGCCTCGGCCACATCCCGGGTAGCCAGCTGTGACAGCAGCTGGATCACATCGAACAGGTTGCTCTTGCCGGCTGCGTTGCTGCCAAGGATGGCCGTGAAGGGCATGAAATCGACTCTTCAGACCTTCGAAGGTCTTGAAGCCGTCGACTTCAGACGGGTCAGCGCGAAGCTCGCGGCGTGAACGGGGACAGGAAAGCGCTCACAGATCGCAACGACACAGGCCCGGAGCGCCGCAGTGCCACGTCAAAGCGCCTTGAGCATCCAGGCCGAATGACGAAACTGTCTGCACCTCCGACCGCTTGGCGCCTCTCGCGTCGGCTCACACTTGCCGGGACGACAACTCATGCTCATTCAACTATGCGAGAGCCATCTGAACTCCACGGCATTTCCACCTTGGCAGCCAGGGCACCGAGTACCGCGCCGACTACGCCCTGACGTGCTCGGTAGCCTTCGACAACAAGCACCCGGACAACGACTACTTCGTGAAGTTCGTCTGCCCGGAGTTCACCAGCCTGTGCCCGATCACCGGCAGCGGGATTTCTTGCCACCATCATCATCCGCTGCATCCCGGCGCAGAAGATGGTGGAGAGCAAAGTCGCTCGCTGTACCTGTTCAGCTTCCCGCAACCACGGCGACTTCCATGAGGACTGCATCAACATCATCGCGAAAGACCCGATTGCGCTGATGGACCCGAAGTACAGCTCGAGGTGTTCGGCGAGTTCACGCCGCGCGGGGCATTGCCATCCATCCGTTTGACAACCACTGGCAAGCTGCGTACGCGCTGAGGAGCTGGCGCGGGAGCGGCTGTTCTTCCACGACCAGCAGTAGACTGGCGCGTGTGACTGTCCGGGCATGACAGCGTTTCGCCTGTTTTTGTTGGGGTCACTGCAAAAACCCTGCACTTTGATCCGCATGCCCGGGCAATCCAGCATATTGCCATTTGCCACACCCCGATGGCGCCTTCTGGCTCATCCCGCCAGCGTTCAAAGCGCTCGCAAACGTGTGCAAAGGGCTTTACATCACGGCTGGGCTATTCCACCGGCCCGTCCCCCGGCATACTACCGTCCGTCTCCCTGTCCCGGCGCGGTAGCCGCCGTCCTCCCATGGCTCAGTCTCTCCTGTCCTTTCACTTCACCGATGCCCAGCAGCTGCGGGCGTTGCGCTGGCTAGGTTTTCTACATCCTGGGTCGTCGCGTCGAGCAACTATCTGCGCAGTTTCCGTTTTCGTTCACGCTGCCCAGCAGGGTTCGTGGTGCACTCCACCTGGGGGCGCTGAGCTTTCCGTTCATCTTTTTCGGGCCACGGACCTGACGGTACGGATCTTCGGCAGCGGCTGGCACGGCGGATCATCTCTTCGTGATGTTTCCGGCGCTGCTGTTGTCATACGTGATTTCGGTGCTGTTCCACGACGGGGCGTGGACGGGGTGGGGAGCGCTAGCCGTTCGACCTGTTCGTGTTCCGCATTGCGCTGGCCAGCTTTTGCGGCTATGCGTTCGGGCAGGTGATGGACATCTTCGTGTTCAACCGGCTGCGGGGCCTGCGGGCGTGGTGGCCGGCGCCCACGGCGTCGATGTTCGTGGGCAATGCGCTGGATACGGTGCTGTTCTTCTCGATTGCCTTCTACGCCAGTGTGGATCCGTTCATGGCGGAGAACTGGCCGCACTATTGCGCTGGTGGACTATCTGTTTCAAGCTGACCATCTGCATCCTGATGTTCGTGCCGGCATCTACGGGGCTGCTGAAATGCGCCGGACGCGCCGGCTGACGATCGTATGCGACGCGCAGCGCCCTGATTCCGCCCAACGGATGCCCGAGGGAGCCAGGACATCGCCCCGGGTTTCCGGGATGGCGCCAGGCCGCCCCTCATGGTGTGCAAAACCAGCGGCTCGTCTGCCCGTCTGCCTGACCGCGCCATTGGATCAGCCCTGCGTCAGGCGAATTCGGTTGAAGGCAGCCTGCCACGGCCCCTATCACAGAATCTCGTCCAGCTTTTGATGGGGCGGACCAGCCGCACGCCCTTCGGGGTTTCGACCAGCGGGCGTTCGACCAGCACGGCGGCGTCAGCATGGCCTCGAAAAATCTCGGCATCACTGGCGTTGCGGGTCAGCAGGGCTTTGGCCTCTTCCTGCTTGGTGCGCAGCATCACCGCGGGGAGAGACCGGCCTTCTTCAGCAGGGTCTGCAGCCGGTCACGCCGCCAGCCGGTCTTCAGGTGTCCACCACCACCGGCTCGTGGCCGGACGCGCGAATGGCGTCCAGCACCTTGCGGGAGGTGCTGCAGCGTTGTATAGATGGTGATGAAGTTCGCCAGGGCGGGGGTCTTCTGAAGTCCCGAAGGTCGAAGGAGCCTGAAAGGGCCGAAACGCTGACGTTATCACACACACCTCACCAGGCCTCCTTCCAGCCTCGGAGGCCCCTGCCTCGCACACCCCGCACACGACGCCAACAGGCAGAGTCAGACCGAGCATCGGGGGTACGATCAGGCACTCATCGCCTCACTCCAGCCGCACGCGCTGCCGGGCTGCCAGGCGGTGGTGAGGTGGGCGCTGCGGGAACAGCATCACCACGGTGGAGCCGAGCAGAGCGCCCCATCTCTGCACCTTGTTCGAGACAGACCGGTTCATGTTCGCTGTGACGGTGCCAGAGTACAGCACGGGGCCGATGGTGGCGAGGTCCACACCGACCGGGGCAATGGCACGATCATTTCCGCCATCGGCACGGCCTGCGGATACATCCACCGCCGGATCCGGCCCGGCCGCGGCGGGCTGACGGTGCCGTGCCAGACGGTAGCCATGCTGCCGACGATGGTGGCACCCACCAGCACCAGCGCCCAGGGGCCAAAGGTGCCGTCGAACAGGCAGACGACGCGTTCGTTGCGGGCAAAGAGGCCGGGTATGCCGGCGGCAGTGGCGGGGCTGACGGAATAAAGTTCGCCGGGAACGTGGATCATCTGCCGCAGCTGCCCGGGCACAGGGCATGTGGATGCGGTGATAGTCGCGCGGCTGAGGTAGATGGTGGCAAACCGGCCATCGGTGAAGTGGCTGGCCAGGGCTTTCGTCGCCACCCAGCAGGGCGGTGGCACTGTACTGGTGCCCCTTGGCCTGGAAGATGCGGCCGGCGTGGATGTCCCCCAGCTGGCTGACGGCGCCATCGACGGGGCAGATGAGCGGGCATCGGCCAGGGCGGGGGCGCCGTCGCGCAGGCACGGGTGAAAAATCGCTGAAGGTGCGCGGGTAGGCGGCCGGATCGCGTGGCGGCCTCCCCGCATGGCCACGCCGTAGTGGTCGATGAAGCGGCGGATGGCCCACTGGGTGAGTGCACCACCTTCGCGGTGTGCCCCGGCGCCGGCCAGACGGGTCAGGGCCTGTTTGGGCAGCAGTTTCTGGCAGATCAGGTGCAGGGACATGGCAGAGCAGGAGTAGTCGCTGCGCGGATCGCCCGGGACGGCAACGCAAGCCATCGGGGCGACGGCCGGCACAGGAGGCCGGACCAGCTGCCGCTTCAGCGGAAGACCCGCGATATTACAGCGGTTGCCGCACTTGCGGTAACGCGCTCAGGTACTGCTTCGCGGCGCAGCCGCTGGCGGCGGCGGGGCGTCGGGCAGGGCCGCCGGGCGGAAGCGCGGGGTGCAGATGGCCAGGAACACCAGATCCACCGGGGCCGATGTTGGTGATGCGGCGAGTAGCGGCCGGAATGCCACCACATCGCCCGGTTCGAGGGCGGACAGGTGTGGTCGCCTTCGGTGAAGGCGCGGTTGGGGCCGACCAGTCTCGATGCGCCCCTGCCCTTCGAGCACGACGTAGCGTTCCTGGATGTTCTCGAAGCGGCGCAGCTGGGTTTCGGCGCCGGGCACGACGCGGATGCAGGCGATGGAGAGGTCCGGGTCGGCGCTCGTTGAGCCAGTCGGTGAGGAAGCAGCTGGTTCGATGCCGCTGGTACGGGTGATCGTCCCGCAGGATCAGCGGTTTTGGAACATTGGCGGCATCGGTCTGGGGCCATGCGAACCCTCCCTCGGCACGGTCAGCGACCGGTCTGCGGCGTGCAGGTGCTCGCGTCGGGCTGTAGTCCGTGAAGCGGTCGGTTAACGAAATATGAACAGGCACCGGGCGCTACCCGGTTCAGAGCGTATCAGGGACTCATCTCGCCCCTGCCTGGATGCTACCGCCCCCGTTCCCGATCACCGCGTTTCCGGGCCTGCAAGCGCCCAAATGATGCAGAAATCATACAGGCTGCTGGCTGGAGCGCCGTAGCTGTCGACAGGCCACCGCCTGCAGTCTGGTGGCGGTCTGCTCAAACAGCGCCGCGTCGGCATCGGCCTGCGTTCGCCCATCTACCAGCTCTGCTCCGTAGACCGGTCGATCGGTCGACCGGTCATCGTCCGCGGCCGCCCAGCGGCACGGGCGCTGGTTGGCCTGACGGGACGGGCGCGCTGCCCGTCCATTTTTCCTTTTTCACCTAGGATTCCCACCAGCGTCGCCGGTCTGAAACTTCAAACCCTCTGCCCAGTGGTCCCGCCATGCGGTGCTGACGACCTGAGTTTCTGTACGCTGGCGCTGCTGATTCTGGCGCAGCGCGAGGCCTCGACCGATCTGGCCACGGACGGCCGATGCAGACTGGCGGTGCTGATGCTGCAGTCGCTGTCGCTGATTCCGGTAGGCGCTGCACTGATGTTCGTCAATCCGCACACGGAGGGGGCCAGCGGCCCGTGAGAAATACGTGCTGCTGAGTATGTGCCGCCATTCTGCGTGGCGGTGGTGGCGATTTTTTCCAACAGCGCAAATCTACGCACACTGTTTCGGCGGCGGCGTATCGATTCTGCTGCGGCCACGCTGCTGGTGGAGGTGGTGACGCTCAAGCGCTTTCCGCTGGAGAGCCGGCTGTGCTGGGGGCGCTGCTGTGCGGAACGCGCTGAATCGGTTTCATGCAGCGTACGTGCGCTGATCCTGTCGCCCAGCACGCTGCAGGTGATGACGGGCACGGGCCCGATGGTGGGATCGCCGGCTTTCTTCCGTCAGGCCGCCTCGCGAAATCCGCCTGAAGGGTGAGTTTGCGCAGATGGATACGGCGGCCCGCCAGCTGCACCGCATCTCCAACACGTCACCGGTGGCGCTGATGACGCATGAATGCCGACGGCACGCTGCAGCGCTGGAAACCAGCGGGGCGGCCGATGCGTTCGGGGGCGATCTGGCCAGGCAGCCGGTGCCACCGGGCAGGCGCTGCGCGAGCCGGTCACGACCCAGCTGGTGGCCGACCTGGAAAGAAAGCAGCATGGCTATCATCACAGCGAGCCGACGCTCCTCACGCGGGGCCAGGAGCGGGTGCGTGGCAGCGGCATGCGAGGCCGACGGCTTTCGAGGTGGCATGCACGAGGTGACGGCGCATGCCTGGTGGGCGGCCACCTTCCAGGAGATTGCCGAGCGCGACGAGCTGACGGGGCTGCCCAACCTGATGGGCCTGCGCCGGATGCTGAACCGCCATCTGGGGCCAGCTGCGCAGCAGCAGTCCGCTGAGCTGCGTGTACGTGGACATCCAGCGGTTTTCCAGCATCAACTGATGCCCGGCCGTGCGGCGGTGATGCGGTGCGCGAAGACGGTGGCCGAGCATCTGAACCGCCAGGTGTCGGCCCCCGCCGCAGTGGGCCGGGTGCGCAGCGACCAGTTCCTGCTGGTACTGCCGGGCAACGAGCTGACGCTGACACGTTCGCAGGCCACGCTGCTGCTGGATCTGCTGTGCCGCACGCCGGTGGAGTATCAGGGGATGTCGATTCCGCTGACCGTATCCATCGGGGCGGTGGAGGCAGTGAGCGGACCGAATGCCGAGCGGCTGATCGAGTCGGCCCGGCTGGCCTGCGAGCTGTCGCGGGCGGAAGGCGCACCGCATCCGTATGCGGTGATGGCCGACAGTCCGGCACTGGCCGATGCGGATGCGTCGCGCCAGTTCGGGCACCAGCTGCGGCAGAAGCTGCCGGAGGCACAGATCCGGCTGCACGCGCAGGCGATCACGTCGCTGCGCACGGATGTGCCGATGCGCTCGGTGACGGTACTGCCGCGCCTGCTGGGCGAGCACGGGCAGCTGCTGCCGCTGACCCGGCTTCGCAGGCGGCGTCTGCACAGGGCGCCTCGGGGGCGTCGACCGGCTGCTGCTCACGCAGATTCTGCATGCGCTCAACACGCAGACGCATGCACTGCCCGCCGACGGGTGGTGATTTTCCGGCTGGGGCCGCTGTCGCTGGCCGAGCCGGGCTTCACGGGCAACCTGATCCGGCTGCTGGGCGCAGGGATGCGCGCAATGTGGCCATCAACAGCCGGGCTGTGCATCGAGCTGTCGTCCCAGGCGCCGCTGTTCGATCCGAAGGCGCAGGCGTTCCTGAAGGATCTGCGGCTGATGTCGGTTCAACTGGCAGTGGACTCGACGGACCTGGCCTCGAACCAGATTCCGCTGCATGTGTGCCCAGCTGCCGCTGCACCATGCGGCTCGATGGCCGGCGCTTTGCCGAACTGCAACGAATGCGCACGCACAGCGCGAGGTCACGGTGCTGCGGGCGCCGTGCGAATCGCTGGGCATCGAGCGTCTGATCGACCAGGTGAACAAACCCGTTGGACCTGCGCCCGCTCAGGAGCTGGGCATCGATCTGGTGCAGGCGCGGTGCAGCGGGCATCCGCCGCTGGAGGATGCTACGGACGCGAGGAAGAGGGTCTGCTGCCGGCCGGGGTGATGATTCCGGTTTGAAGCGCGGCAACACCGTGCATACCCCTGCGCTGCCCATCACTGGAGCGCTCGTCACGGGCATGACAGGCCACGTGACAGGGGACGCGCGCATGGTGCGATGTCCGGTCATCCGGCGGCGAGTCGATCATCGCACACGGTCATTGTGCCCGGGATGGGATGCGGCATGTCCCAGTCATCCAGCGGCTCGTCGGCCACCAGTTTCGCACGATGTCGCCATAGGTTCTCTGAGCTTGCTGGGTACCGACGCCGGCCACCTCGCCCAGCTCGCCCAGGGTGACGGGCTGGCGCCGGGCGATGTCGCGCAGCGTCATGTCGTGGAAGATGACGTAGGCGGGCAGACCGCTTTCGCGGGCATGCTGCGCACGCCAGGCGCGCAGGCGTTCGAAGCAGGCGGTGGCGGTGCTGTCCAGGCCGGCTTCGAGCGTGGCACCGATCTTGACCTTGCTGCCGGTCTTCGTGTTGCGGCGGCGGGTGCGCGGCCCCGGTTCGCGCTCGACGGTCTCGCGCAGGCGCACGGTCTGCTCCCCCTTCAGGATGGGACGGGTACTTCGTGAGCGAGATGGTCTCAAGCGCTCGACATCGGCGTGAATGTAGCGTACTGGAGAGCTGGCGCACCACCGAGCGCCAGCGGGTCTGACTGACATCGGCACCGATGCCGAAGACGGCAGCATTGCTGGCCGCTGCACCGACCTTGTCGGTGAGCTGGCTGCGCAGCACGTCGATGATGTGACCGGCCCCGAAGGCATGGCCGCTGGCCTTGCTGCAGCGGTACACGGCCGACAGGAATTTCTGCACCATGATGGTGCTGTCGATGGTCTGCGAGAGGCAGTTGTCGCAGTTGCCACGCGCCCCGCACATTTTCGCCGAAGTAGCCGAGCAGGCGCACCCGGCGGCAGTCGGTACCCCGCAGAGTGCCAGTATGGCGTCGAGCTTGCCGTTCTCGCACGCGCTTGAATTCTTCGCTGGCATCGGATTTGTTTCGATGAAGCGGCGCTGCTGCACCACGTCGGCCAGGCCATTAGGCCATCCATACCGCGCCGGCAGGTCATCGCGGCCGGCGCGGCCGCTTCTGATAGTAGCCTCGATGGATTTGGGCAGATCCACGGGCCACGAGCGCACGTCCGGTTTGTCGATGCCCATGCCGAAGGCCACGGTGGCAACGACGATCATGCCATCCTCGCGCTGGAAGGGCATTCTGCACCCTCGGTCCGCTCGGCCGACGTGAGGCTCGGCATGGTAGGCGGGCATTGAAGCCCTTCCTGCAAGAAGGCGGCCACTTTCGGTGCGCGCTGCGGCGGCAGTGACGATGCCCGATTCGCTCCTCGTGACCGCCGTCGCGGATGAAGCGCAGCAGCTGGGCGTTAAAGTCCTGCTTCTGACGATGTTGTAGCGGATGTTACCGGTCGAAGCTGGTGACGCGGGCCGGGCGTTTTCCAGCATCAGCTCAGTGACGACTCCGCGGGTGAGATCGTCGGTCGCGGGCGGTGAGCGCAACGCGGCACCTGTAAACCCATCGGCCAGGCGACCGAGGCCGATGCCATTCGCTCGGAAATCGCCCCCACTGCGAGACGCAGTGGGCCCCGTCGATGGCGATCAGCCCCAGCCGTGCCTGGTCAGCAGGGCCAGACAGCGTTCGCGAGCAGCCGTCTGCCACGTGAGCAGCTTCAGCTCGCCGCGACGCACCTGGTTTTCCACCGCGGCGGCCCCATGCGCCGTCAGGGTGGAGCTGAGATAGGCGGTCGACACACCCAGTCTGCGCAGGGCTGCCACCCGTCCCGCATCAGGCGATGAGCGGCGAGACCACCACGGCCACGCCGTCACGCATCAGGGCGGGAAATCTGGCAGAGCGACTTGCCGCCCCCGGTGGGCATCAGGACCAGCGCATTGCCACCGCCGGGCCACGTGCTCGATGATGTCGTGCTGCATGCCCCGCTGCTGGGCGGGGTAGCTGAACACGATGCAGGATTTTCCAGAACCCATGGGGAATGCAGGCACAGGGAGGAGGACAGGACAGGACAGGACAGGAATGTGACAGGCGGCATCTCTACTTGGGAGCATCCTGGGATTTCGTGGGTTCTGTCCATATGACCCAGGTCAGCGTGATCGTCCGTTTGTCTGGCGTTCCGCTGAACACGATGCCGGTCGTGTGCCGCCCGCCTGCACCACTGGGCCATCGCCGTACGCCGCGGACCAACTCCGGCGACGAGCATCTGCAGCGCCGGGCCGTGAGCCGACCGACCATCTGTTCACCGCAGTCGCCCGCGGCCGCTGTTGCCGGCTGGCAACTGTGCGTGGGAACAGCGGCACAGGCAAATGCGCTTCAGCATTCAGCCACCACGATTTCGTTGCCGCTTTTCTTTCATGAACCCGCAAATGTCCCTGCACGTCATCGGAACTGCGATCGTTGTCGATGAGCACCCCACGATGGTGGTTGCCGATCTCTGGCGGCTGATGAACGAGGCCCCAGCCAGGGACGTCATGCCGACTTCGACCCCATCGCCGAAGGGCTGCTGCGGGTGATCCTCTGCGAAGAGGTACCCGTCGATGCAGACCGCGCGCGCGCTGAGCCAGAAGGCCTATACGCCCAGTCGCTGCAGCACCACGTTCGGGCTATGCCGAAACCGGCTGCAGAAGCTGCACTGAACCCTGCCGCTCCGACTGCAGAAGCTGCACCAGCGGCACTGCTTTGCCAAAGGCCCTGCAGGGGCTGGCCCATCAGGGGCCTGCAGGGAGACCAACCTCATCAGGGGTCTGCAAAGGAAACGAAGACCCCTTCGGAAGCGGGCTGCGATGGATGGAGACGCACCGTACGGCCCGCATCATTCATGGTGGACGACTGACGCGGCCGCCCGGCCATCAGGCGCTGAATCGCCCATCAGGCGGGAGCAGGCGCAGTCCAGAGCACTGCGTACCGGTCAAGCGATCAATGCCCGCGCTGCGGGGCGATGCTGACGGTGGTTTCGTTGACGATGGAACCCACACCGGGAGTGAACGGTGGCTGGCCTGCGTCTTCCTGCTAGAACCAGCGGCGCGGGGCCGCGCCGCTTTCCTTGAGCGACGATAGCTCTGCAGGTTCAGCTTGCAGGAAGAAGTCCAGCGAGGCCAGCGAAGAGAACGTGAAGCAGGCGGTTGACGGCATCCAGGACTCGTCGTGCGGGCGGGCCTCGGCCGGGGCGATCTGGATGGGCCCGCCCTTCGCCACGCCGCACTTCGAGCAGGCGCCCGATCCGGGTGCTCGATGACCGCAGGGCGATGGCGAATCGGGCCGATCGTAGATCTCCAGCGGCGTGCCCCGCTGGCCCAATCCTACACTCGGTACTCAGAATACCTGCACTTTCTAATCGATGTGCATCGTGCCCCTGGTCCGTAGTGTCGGGGCAGCCTCCGCAGGTTGAAGCCGCCGCCAGACCCGGTGGGTGCATGTGCGCGAACCGCCGGACGGGTTTCTGCGCGCCGCCCGGCGGGCAATTCCGCAGAAACCGCGGAGGAGGAGACCAGACCCTGACTGGTTGCGTTGAGTGCGTCCCCTCGCCGCATCCACCCGGGTCATCCGCAGCGCGTTCAGGCGCCGCGTGTACAATTAACGCATTTTCGAGGCCGTTCTGCGTACAACGATTACAAACGGTATCTCGCGCAACATTAGCATTCATTTGCATCCGCATTGCGTTGCCGCAATGCAGTACCGCAGATTTACTCGCTCCGGGATTTCACAACGTGAAGTCGTTGGCGGAAACAACGTTTACGCTGCGTCGCAGCAGTTCGAGTTCTGATAGAAATCGCCACGGTCTACAGCTGCGCACCCGAGACTGGGGGATGGGATAACCCTGATGCGATATTTTGCATTGCGGAAGTCATGCCCGCGATGAGCAAAATAGGCGGTTCCGGTGACGTGTTGCACTAGCGTGACCAATCCTGAGCACACCGGTTTGCCTGACGTGCCAAATTGCATGACATGCCTGTCTGCCTGGCGTGCCGACGGCATGACGCACCCGATTCACGCAGGCTCGGCCGTTTGCCCAGAGCGTGCCCGAACGGATGCAGGCCGCTGCAAGCCAGCGCTCCTGAAAATCGGCCCATCAGAAAGCCACGCACGGGCACGAACACCACGTCGCCTTTGCCGGCGTGAAAACGGTAGATG